>ERZ1292629.31-Hain-H43-01um-R1-31-length-126564-cov-22_pt1 | contig 126564 bp, 145 predicted proteins | sample MGYA00564399_ERZ1292629 | MGnify/ENA primary metagenome ERZ1292629 (study PRJEB36523, sample SAMEA6512636) | groundwater metagenome | collected 2019-01-08 | study: AquaDiva: Metagenomics assemblies of 32 groundwater samples | reverse complement strand
TCCCCCCACACCCCCCTTCCGTCTCGCCCTCGCTTTGGACGCCGACGGAATTTGTATTTTGCTTTGCAAAATGCGCCGCAAGAAAAGATGTTGCCCTTGCCCCAACCCACCCGTGCGCGGGCAACGACAAGGAACTCCCTAAAATTGATGTATTCCAATTTGGCATATTACACTATGGAATATATCATATAAATACAGAGCATGCAAATATGGCAAAAGCAATTTATTCAAAAGATCATAAATTCATAGTTGAACAATTAAAAAAAGCCCGCATTGCGGCTGGTTTAGAGCAAGAAAAGGCCGCTGAGCTTCTAGGAAAAACTCAATCTTATATTTCAAAGGTTGAATCAGGTCAAAGACGGATTGACGTTGTTCAATTAAAAGAATTTGCAAAAATCTATAAAAAAGAGATAGATTTTTTTATTAAAAAATAAATTTTATTATGGATAAAATTCTTACTAAAAAAGAAGCAATTAAATTTTTGGGTCTTGATGATAAGACTTTTGATAATTATTTTCAAAACGCAGATGAATTTAAATGCCTTGCAAGGCAAAACGGCAGAGGCAGATTTTTATTTGAGCAAAAATTTTTACAGAAATGGCTTAATGATTTCAAGTGGCGAACAGTGGAGTTGAATTTCAAAGATTATGCTCTTTGCTTGGATTTTGCATTAGCTCAGCATTTCCGCGGATATGTTTTGTCGGATTGGGGAACTGCACGGCAAAGAGAGTTTGGGCAAAAAATTACAAATTGGGTAAAAGGACAACTTGCCGAAGTCGCAGTAAAAAAGTTTTTTAAGAATGATTTTAATGTTGATGTTGAGCTTGATTTTAGAATATATGATGAAATTGTCCCACAGGATATTATTGGAGTTATTGAGAAAGGGAAAACAAGACAACCTAAAATTGGTATCGGCATAAAATCATCAAAACCAAAAAGCGCCTATCTTGTTTTAGGCGAAAATGAAATAACGATTAAAGAGAGAAGATCTGATTATTATATTTTTTGCCGCCCAGACATGCCGGATGATCATTTATTGAGGTTGACAAAAGAAAGAGTGATAGAAGTAGTAAAAAATCAACAGCATTTTCCAAAATATAAAGATGAAATGCCGGATTTTCAGAATATATTTTGTGAGATTGCCGGCTGGTGCAAGATTGATGAACTTGATAAAGTAACCAGCATTCCGGGACAGGAATTTACTGGTGTACGCTATGTAAAAAAATCAGGTTGCCTTCATAAAGACAAAGCAGATTGGCAGGAGCTTTTGAAAAAACTTTAACTAAAATTTAAAAAGACAACTTTGTCCGTTGCCGTTGCCATTAGTTAATTTTGGATAAATCCAATCATAGGGAATACCGGCAAAAGTTTTTAGAACTGCCTCAACAATAACTTTCGCCGCTTTTGGCGGCACTGCCATTCCTATTTGTTTTCTTGCGCTTTCTTTTGAACCTTCAAATATAAAATCGTCGGGGAAAGTTTGTATTCTTGCCCTTTCCCTATTTGTGAGAGCACGGTTTTCGCTCCAGTGGTAGCCGTGTGTACCACCGCCGCCGCTTCCAGTAATTGTATATGACGGCTTGTCTGGATGTAGTCTTTTATAAATTTGACTCATTCTCGCACCTTTTACATTCAGTTTTAAGTGATCCGGAATCCCTTCGTACCAAACATTTTCGCCGGGCGGTATATGTTTTAATCTTTCAATGACTATTTTTGCTTGCGCTGTAATTTCATGATTAGGCGCATTTTTTGGTATAGGTGGATTTTCAATAGCTGATTTAGCAGAAACATAATTGCCCGCCGTTGTAGGAGCCGGTACTTTAAATTCCAAACCTAAGTTTTTTCTAATACCGATTATGACAACCCTGTGGCGCGTTTGAGGCACTCCGTATTCTTCAAATTTATACAAATGGGCGGTCAAACGATAGCCTTGACCTGCATTTTCTAGATCTTCAAGAATTTTTGTAAAAGCAGAACCGTTGTTTGCGCTTTGCAGACCGCTGACATTTTCGGCAATAAACCATTTTGGATTATGTGTGCTTATTGCTTTTACCCCATAAGTGTATAAAGGGCCATATTTCCCATTAAATCCTTTTTGTTTTCCGACAACGCTAAAATCGTTGCAGGGAAATCCAAAAGCCAAAACATCAAAAGCAGGCACTTTTTCAAAATCTATTTTTTCAACAGGAGAGCAAGTAACATTTGTTGAATCGCCCCCGTGAATGTTGCGGGCGTAGGTTTTGCAAGTATCCTCGTCTATATCGTTAGCCCAAACAGGTTTTATCTTGTATGTTTTGCCTCGCGGTTTATTTACAACGGCGATCATTGCCCCAAGGGACAGCCCGCCGGGGCCGCAAAACAATTCTGCTAATTTAAATATTTTATCCTGCTTCATAATATTTTTGAAATTCTTTGAGTTAGTTTGTCCTCGTCGTTGATTTGGCATTCCCAAATTTTATAAACTTTCCACCCCCGCTTTTTTAACAATTTTATATCTTGCGTCTGCTTTTCAATATTCCTTTGCAATTTCGGCTCCCAATATTTTTTATTCGCCTTTGGCATAGCTTGTTTTTTACAATTCTTATGCTGGTGCCAAAAACATCCATTGATAAAAATTATTTTCTTTGCTTTTGCAATTACTATATCAGGCCTTCCAGCCAGCTTTGAATTATGTAATCTATATCTCGCGCCGAGTTTTGATAAAACTTTCCTGACGGCAATTTCCGGTTTTGTATCTTTCTCTTTTATTTTTGTCATGCATAATTTTCTTTGCTCTTTTGTCAAATTATCCATATTAAAAAATCTTATTTGAAATTATCCCCCTGACTTCTCCCTCTATTCTAAAATTTTTATCAGCAAGAAAAGGCTGATAATTTGGATTTAAGGAAATTAAAATTGTATTTCGGCCATCCTTCTTTATTTTCTTGATTAAGGCTTCGCCGTTATTTATACAAACGACTACACTGCCGCTGTCTGCGTCATTAGTTTTTCTTGCAATAACAAGATCGCTGTCGTTAATTTTCGGCTCCATTGAATCGCCCTTGGCTTTAACCATAAAAGCCTCGACAGACGGGAAGGAAACCAGTCTTGTCGATATGGGTATTCTTTCTATTGGGTTGCCGTCCAGGACAGAACCGTTTGGCCCACAATGCGCCAAGCCGTATAAGTTTAAGTAAGTTATTTGTTTTTCCGGCGCGTCTTTTAAAATTTGATAATCTCTAGGATTTGCGGGATTTTTTTTCAAATATCCTTTTTTCTCAAGCTGGGTTAAATGGTGAGCTATAACGCTTGTTGAAGAAACGTCTAAAATATCCTGCATTTCGCGGATTGTAAGCGGCTCATCAATATTTTTGATTAACAAATCTAAAAGTTTTTTTTGTATTGGGTGAAGATTGTTTTTCATAAGTTATCCACAATTGTTATCTATTTCCAGTATAGGCTATTTTAAAAATGAAGTCAAGAACATATTGACTTGTTCTAAACTATGTTCTATACTGGATATAGTCATTGCTTGGTCGGAGCGATGAGTTAATAAAAATAACCTTAAACATTATGGAAACAATAAAACTCTTTTTGGATTTTGCGGGCTATATTAGCACAATAATTGTTATTGTAGGCGTAATAGCGGGAGTTGTTGTCTGGTTCAGGGGTATTTCCCCTGCGCTATATAGGCTCGGCAACGGCCTTGCCAAACGAAAAATTGCCATTTTCGCTAAAGGCGACAATGCCGTTAGTTTAAAAAGTCTTTTGACAGACTCAAAATTATTCAATCAAAAGAATATTTTTGAGATAACCCGTAAAGACGATATTGGCAAGGCGGAAGAAGCCTCTGTTTATCTTGTGTATTGGCACGACTGGGAAAATGATATTTCAGAAATCCTTAGCAAAAAGCCTGATAAATGCGCTATGGTTGTTTATGCGCCTTATGACAAAGGAAAAATACCCGATGAGCAGATGAAAAATTTAGACGGCAAAAGGCATACTGCCGTTACAAATTTTCGCGGTCGGCTTCTTAACGATATCGTTACCGCGATGATTACTACAAGTTTATAATAATTATTAACCTTAATAAAAATATGACTACCGAAGAATTTTTTAAAGAACTTGCCAGTAAATTAGAACTGACAAAAAGTGAAAGCGATAAAATTTCGCAAAAACACAATGAATTGCGGGAGAAATTGCGCGAAAAACTTCCGGTTGAAGATGATTTTTTGACCGGCTCTTATGCCCGCAATACAATGATTCGTCCAAAGGACGACAAAAAATTTGATGTTGATTTCTTCCTGGCTTTCAGCCAAAAAGATTATGGAGAGACCGAATTGCCGGACTTGTTGGGTATGGTTAAAAATGCATTGGAGCAAATAAAAAATGACGACGCGGATATTATAGAAATTCAAGAGCAGAAGCGGTCAATAGGGATTATCTATAAAGATAACTTTCAGATTGATGTTGTTCCTGCAATCCAAATAGAAAAAGACAAGCGATATAAAATTTTTGACAAAAGCACCCTGCGGGCTGTTGAATCTAATCCAAAACTCCACGGTAGTAATTTGACATCGGCAAATGAAGCATCAGAATCCGGCGGGATAAAACGGCTTGTTCCGATTGTTAAACTGCTTAAATTTTGGAAGCGGGAAAAATGCGATTATGTAAAGTCATTTCATTTGGAAATGCTTGCTGTTGAGATTTTGGGCAGTCAAGAAATCAGCTCCTACTCTCAAGGACTTGCAAAATTTTTTGCTGATGCCGAGCAGAATTTGCAGTCGGCCGGAATGAAAGACCCGGCAAATGAGGATAATGTCATTGACGCTTATTTAGATGAAGACGGCACGCGGACAGAACTGCTCGGTTTATTCAATGAGGAAAATCAAATTGCAGAAAATGCGCTTAAACTAGAAAATGGAGGGAAAAATGACGAGGCTGTAAGAGAGTGGAAAAAAATTTTTACGAAAGAGGAAAACGATAATTCCTCAAAAAATCAACCCTATTCAAGCGGACCGACTTTCATTAACAAAAGTCCGTCTAAACCATGGTGCAATGTTTGATTTATCTATTAAAGCCGATGATGAAAAATGGCTTAATGCTCATTATCCAAGTCTTAAAATTCACAACGGGAATAATAGCATTACAGAAATAGCTGGAACCTTGAACTTTAGCATGGCTTACCAAGAAGGCAAGCCCTATGTTATAAATCCTGCTTCTGATCATGCGGAAGGAGTCAAAATTCAAGACAGCTATCAGATTAGAATTGAATTTAAAGCGAGTGAATTTTCAGACTTACCGCAAGTTTTTGAGACGGATTCTCGGATAGCAAAAGTTGTGCAAAGCAGAAATCTTAAACCAGAAGACTTGCATATCAATCCAAGCGAGACTGTTTGCTTGTGCATTAAGCCGGAAGAAGCTGGAAATTTTCCTGCAGGTTTTAATATCACAGATTTTTTCAACCATCTTGTAATTCCATTCTTTTACGCCCAAAGTTATTTTGAGCAGTATAATTCGTGGCCGTGGGGCCAGTATAGCCACGGGAATTTAGGTTTTCTTGAGTGGTATTTACGGCAAAAAGAGTTCACTCCTCAATCGGTCAATGATTTTTTAGGACGGTTGAAAAAATATAATAATTGGCAGACATTGAAACAATTATTAGACCCAAAACATAATGTTAAGGGTCATCATTTATGTGTTTGTGGAAAAGATGAAAAATTTCGCAGATGTCATTCAGAAGTTTTGCAAGGTATTTGGAAATTGAAAAAAGATATAAAAAAATTCAATATCATACTCTAAATTTTTTGTGCGGCGCGCCAGTTTTCAACTGGCACAAATTCCGTCGGCGTCCAAAGCGAGGGCGAGACGGAAGGGGGGTGTGGGGGGAATTCCGCCTCGCCCGAGCCGAAGCGAAGCCCCGCCGCCCTGCTCGTTAGGAGCAGACCGCCAAAGAAAAGTTTTGTTTTCCTTTTAGAAGAAAAAATCGGGCGCGCGCAAATAAAAAATGGTGAACAAAACTTTTCTTTGTCGGAGCGAGTGTTAGCGAGCGGCGGCGGGGCGGAGCGTCAAAATTCAGCGTCCGGATTTTCGCTAAAAAAAGTTCGGATTTCGTTCAGCGTTCGGAGCAAAGAAGTTTTTTAAAAATTACCCAGTGATGGGTAGTTTTTATTACTTTGTTGAGCGGAGCGGGGGGGGGGCGGGGAGGAGATCATTATTTGCAGTAAAATACAGTCATAGTATAATAGAAGTATAATAAGAGGAAAAGTATTAAATTTAAATAACATCGCAAAATATGAAACAAATTTTTTTAGGGGTGTTTGTTGTATTTATTTTATTGGCCGGCGTTTTTGTTCCGGTCTACGCCGCAGAACTTCCTGATCTTATTATAGATTCGGTTGTCTTTAATCCGACGACCAAGCTTCCAACAGTTGTTATAAAAAATATTGGCAGTGCGACTGCTTTTTTTGTAAAACCAAAAGACCCATCGGTTTTGGTAAAATGGTATAAAGCTAATGGTGAAGTAGCTTCAAGCTACAGCACAAAACAGTTAATTGATATAAAACCCTCATTGTTGCCCGGCGAAGCGCTTACTATAAATGGCGAATTTTCTTTTACTTATCCCTTATCCGGGGCCACCTTGGCGCTGATTAAAGTTGACATGAGTAACGTGATAGAGGAATCTGATGAAAATAATAATGAAGTTAAACTTGATATTGATAAATTATATCCGGATCTTACTTTTGGCAAAATTATTTATAATGAAGAAAAATTGGAAGTGGAGATTAAAAATAATGGAGAGGTTGCAGCAGAAAAAGTTCTTGTTAAAACAGCGTGGGTTGATGACGAAGGTAATTTAAAGGGACTATACAGTGATGGCGATGTTCCAAATCCAAAAGTTTCTATTGTTTATAATATTTCCAATTTTTCTTCGGGTAAATCTATATCGTTTACTTACGAAGCTAAGGCTTATTCTCAGCTCTATAAAACTCCGCCGGGCGCAACTAAACTTCGGCTTGAAATTTTAGTGGAGAACTCAATATCTGAGATCAACAAAACCAATAACAAAGCATATGTAAAAGAAATTATAAAACCTGATCTTACTTTTGGCGAAGTTTTATATACCGACGAAGCGCTTACAGTGGTGGTTAAAAATATTGGCAAGCTAGCCATCACTAATAGCGACGCCCTTGATATTATTGGTTCATGGTTGGATTCAAGTGGTAAAAAAGTGCCGACACCAAACACTGTTACAACAGGGTATGGTAGTGATTCGGGTTTGGCCGCAGGAGCAACAATAAAAAAAGTTTATCAAAAAACTACCGATCCAAATTGGATCAGTTTTGTTACGCCACCCCCTGAAGCCAAAAAGCTTCGTTTGGAGCTGGATTGGGGGGAGGACGTTGATGAGTTTAATGAAAAGAATAACGAGGTTACGCTAGACTTGCTTCGTCCTGATCTTTATTTATCTTCCTTAGTTGTCACTGACGAATTGTACAGTTTTATTTTTGGGAACTCCGGCAGTCTGTCAACACCAAATGCTCCATTAAAACTTCAATGGTACAACGCAAGCAATGATGCTGTTGGCAAACCCTTTGTAATTTCCGTTGAAGAAATTATGAAGCCCGGCAAAGAAGATAAATTTTCGGCGAAATTTCCGGGAGAAGATCCAACACTTCAATACGGAATAGACGCTTTTATTTTCAAGCCTTTTGAAGGCGGGGTTACATTAAGAATTGACATTGATCCTGAAAATAAATTTGCGGAATTAAAAGAAAACAATAATCAGATTAAAGCATTGCTTGTGTCTGCGAAAACAAGCGCTAATGAGCTTATCAAAACAGAAGAAAAAACCGATACAGACCAGATGAAGGATTCTGCAAAATATATTCCTAAAATTCTCCCGGGCAATCCACTGTATGTATTTAAAGACGCGGCGCGCGCTTTTGGGTCATTTTTCACATTTAATAAAGAAAAGAAAGCCGAGCTTAAACTGAAATATGCCAACGAAAAAATGATAGAAACAAGCCAACTTTTAGACAAAGGCAATACTAAAAAAGCCACCGAGCATTTAATCAGCTACACCAAAGACATAAAAGCCGCTAATGACATTATTGAAACAATGAGAAATAAAGACAAAAATAAAGCCGAAAAAATTATTGAAAAAGCGCTCAAAGAAACCGTAAAACATCAAACTGTAATAAGCCGGTTGGAAAAAAATTCTTCAACGGAAATTTCTAAAGCGGTAAAAGATGAACGCGAAAAAACCTTTGAAGAGATTGCCAGACTTGTAAATAATATTGATGATGGTGAAAAGAAAGACGAATTATTAACAAAAGTATTTGATGATAACGGCAGTCCGTTCAAGCCGTTGCGAAATATAGAAATTTTAAAGGCCGTTACAGAAAAAGTTCCAAAAGAGGCTCGAAGCGCTTTAATAAATGTTCAGGAGAAATCACTTGATCGGCTCAATAACCAGATTGAAGCCTTGTCTGATGATAACAGGAAGTTACTTTTGCCGTATGTTGAGCAGGCCGGAGGCGAGAAGCTTCGTTATCTTGATACTTTAGAAGATTTAAGGGCCAAAGATATGTCAGACAGCGCTAGAAGCAGTATTGATATATCCGAAGAGAAAATTTATAACCAAGTTAAAGATGCGCGAAATAGCGATGCAGACTTTAAACAAATTGAAGAGCAAAGGAATAGAATTATGGCGCCAACAACTGAAACAACTGACAGCTCAGACCGACGCTCCGCTCCGCCATCAACATCTCCGTCAAGAGAATCAACAACGACCGAATCTCCATCTTCAACTCCGTCTTCGAGAGAAGACCGACCATTATCTTCTTGTTCAAGCGAATATACACCGGTATGTGGCAGAGATAATTTAACCTATGGAAATGAATGCCGAGCCAGAGAATCTGGAACCACTGTCCAATATCAAGGCGTTTGTAATATCTCTAGACCGTCGCGTTAGTAAACGAAACACGACCAAGCGAGAATGGAAAATTTTTGAGCCCTCCGGAAATTGACACTGCTGAAAAGTTTCAAAAATTTTGTATTCAAGAAATGAAAAAAGATGGCATGAATGGAATCTTGGCATGGGTATTAACCCGCGGAATTCCAAAATTAGAGAGGTGGCGAAAAAATTAAATTGAGGCGGCGTGCCCCGCAAAGCGGGGCACGAAATTCGGCAGTGGCGGAACCCTTCGACTTCGCTCAGGACAAGAAGCGAGGGCGGGCAATCCCGCCGCGGCGGGACACCCCCCAACTCCCTTCCTTTTTACCCGCCCGAGCTTAATCCCGCCAAGGCGGGATCAAAATTTAGCGTTCGGATTTTCGCTAAAAAAAGTTCGGATTTCGTTCAGCGTTCGGAGCAGTTATTTCTTAATATAAAATTATTTATAAAAGTTATTCACTATTGACATTGGGGCATAAAAGAATATAATAGTAAATAATATGAACACTACCCCTGCTTCGGCAAGGGTAGTTTTTTATTTGTTTCTGTCCTATAATAGCTTTATATGAATATAGAAAAATTCAAAGAGAATGTTCTATTGTAAGTATTTTAACTTATGAGGCGAGCGGCGTGGTAGTTTTCGCCACTTAGCGAAACTTTAAAAATGAATAAAATGATTAATCTTAACGAAAAATTTTCAGCTATATTAAAGCCGACGGCTCCGTATAATTTTGATGCGACAATTCATAAGCCATCGCATTTTCCGTCTTCTGATAATGAGTGGGGGAAAGGAAAGTATTGGATAACGATGGTTTGGCAAGGAGAATGTTTGGGTTTGAGATTAGAAAATAAAGGAATAATAAATAAGCCAAAGATAAAGCTAACTGTTTACTCCCAAAAATCATTAACAAAAGAATTTAAACAAAGTTTAATTCCAGAAGTGGAGTGGCGATTTAATTTAAAGTCAGACATTTTAGAATTCAGCAAAAAATTTAAAAAAGATAAAATTTTAGTTCCTTTATTTAAAAAGTGGAACGGAACAAAACCAGTAGCCGCCAATTCTTTATATGAGACCTTGATAATTTATATTGTCTTACAAAATGCCACAGTTCGCAGAACCCACCAAATGCTGGAGAATCTGTTTAATAAATTTGGAAAGAAGGTTAAATTTGATAACAAAGTTTTATCGGCTTTTTGGGAACCAAAAGTAATTGCCAAAACCTCAGAGCAAGTATTAAGAGATTTAAAGTTGGGCTATCGGGCAAAATTCTTAAAAAGAATTAGCGAGCAGTTTGTCAGTAAAGAAATTAACGAATTTGAAATGAGAAAAATGCCGAGAGACGAATTGAAAAAAGAGGCGTTAAAGCTTTACGGCATAGGTCCTGCTTCAGTTGAATATCTGTTGTTTGAAGATTTTTATCATTGCGACCATTTATCAACCGTTCCTCCATGGGAGCAAAAAATAATGTCCAAGTTATTATTCAATAAAAAATTAGTTTCTACTGAAAAAATCCTTAACTTTTTCAAAAAGAACTATAGAGGGTGGGAGAAATTAGCCTTTCACTATATCTGGGAAGATATTTTTTGGAAAAGAAAAACCCAGCATATTGACTGGCTGGAAAAAGAAATAAGATTATAATTAAAAATATATAAAATATGCAGTTAGTAGAAAAACAATTAGATTTATTAAATCGTAGAAACTTAGTGGTTTTAGCAACCTCAAGCTTAGACAATGTGCCACGGGCTATTATTGTTGAGATCAATAAGGTTGATGGCGATAAAATAATTATTACCGACAACCAAATGGCAAAAAGCAGGGCGAATCTATTGGAAAACAAAAATGTTTTTATTTTGGCTTTTGAAGAGGATTATCATTACGGATTAAAAATTTCAGGACAAGCAGAGTACCATACCGATGGAGAGTATTTTGATTTCGTTAAAAAGTTAGAAACAAACAAAGATTACTCCTCCAAAGGAGTAGTGGTTATAAAGGTAAAAGAAGTGTTAGAATTTAAATAAAGAAAATGGAGGTTAAAATTGCAATTGAAAACAGGCGGAGCGTTAGAAAATATCAAGATAAAAAAATTCCCGACTCTTTGGTTAATGAGCTGATTGAAGCGGCAAGATTAGCTCCTTCGGCATACAACGCCCAGCCGACAAGGTTCGTTATTATAAGAAGCGAAGAAGTAAAAGAAAAACTGAAAGAGAATAAAATTTTTAAGCAAAATTTTGTATATCAAGCGCCAATTATTATAATTTGTTGCGGCGATGCGGAAGTTTATCCTAAAGAAAGACTTGAAAATACTTATAGTAGTCCAAAAGAAATTGCAAGCGAAGTTGGGGCAGTTAGGGATATTTCTATTGCCGCTCAAAATTTAGTTTTAAGAGCAACTGAATTAGGTTTGGGGACTTGTTATATTGGTCTCGTTGCAAGAGAAAAGGCAAAAGACATTTTGGATATTCCTAAAAACTATGTTTTACCTTTCGTCATAACGGTTGGTTACCCAGCCGAAGAGCCAAAAGCAATGCCAAGAAAAAATAAGAAAGATTTAATTATTAAAAATTTATGAAACATACGAATTTTGGAAAAATTTTTGAAGCGGGGAGCAAGGTTGCCCGAGGCGTATTCCTCGGGTTTTTATTTTGTGGTAATATAAAATAGCGGATAAGCAAATAATTTTATGGAAAATAAAAAATTATTAATTTTAATAGTCTTTCTGCTTTTAGTTACGGGGATTTTTTATGTCGCGCGGTATAATTTTTCCAATTCAAATAATCCTGAACCGGTTTATTGTACCCAAGACGCAAAGCTTTGCCCGAACGGAACTTATGTCGGCCGCGTCGGGCCAAAATGCGAATTTTCCGCCTGTCCCGATGTTTCAAGCGGCGTCAGCGGCATTGTGCTTTTAGGCCCAACTTGTCCTGTAATAAAAGATCCGCCAGAGCCCGAGTGCGCCGACAAACCATACGCCACCAAACTCGTTATTACCACAAGCGACCAGGCTTTTGTCATAATAGAATTTTCCTCTGATGAAAGCGGAAAATTTAATGTTCAGTTAGCTCCCGGCGAATATGCCATTCGTTCGGCCGTGGCGGCCAATGTTCTGCCTTACTGCTCCAGCGAAGCATTTAAAGTTGAGGAAAATAAATTTACAGATATAACCGTGTCTTGCGACACGGGAATAAGATAATATAAAAATAAAATTTAAAAAATATGGCAAAAAAAATTATATTCGTCCTCGGTTTTGTTTTGTGGTGATATTAAGTAACGTGATGTATCACGTGAGTGGGAACGTGAATAGAACATTATGGAAAAAGAAAATATAAACAAATTAAGGTATGGTGGATAACTTTTATGTAATAATAAATAAACCCCTGTTATAATAAATATAATATTAGTTATAATATTAAAATATAAATATATGAATATAAATATGTTATCTATCAGGGTTAAGGAATATGTTGTAAATATGCCCAAAAATAAAAAAATAATATTTATAGCAATCGCGGTTGTTGTGTTGATTGGTTTAGTCGTCGGCGGTTATTTTTTGTGGAATAACCGGAAAAAACCCGTTTCTTCGCAAACTAAAACTTTAGAGAAGGCGGGAGAAGCGACGGATAAAATAACCGAAAGCGCGACCAAGGGAATTTTGCCGTCTATTCAGACAAATCCTTTGGAAAATAAACCGGATGTCAACCCTGCTTCCAAAACCAATCCTTATAAAAACATAATAATTAATCCTTTTTAACAATATGAAAACAAAATATTTTATTAGTATTATTTTAAGCTTTATAACCGTAGGTTTAATTATTTTAATCGGCGCGGTTTTGGCTCAAGAAACAACCAGCGGGGCCAATATACAATATCCGGTGGAAGAATTGAGCGGTTGTAAAAACGAAACGGATTGCAGGTCTTACTGCGACAAACCGGCCAATTTAAGCGCCTGCTTGGATTTCGCCGAAAAGAATAATTTGATGTCTGAAGAAGAAATTAGAATAGCTAAAAATTTTGTGGCAGCCGGGGCCAAAGGGCCGGGCGGCTGTAACGGCAAAGAAGAGTGCGAGGCCTTTTGCGACGATATCGCCAACATTGATGAATGCGTGTCATTTGCGGAAAAAAATAATTTAATGCCGCCAGAAGAATTGGAAGAGGCTAAAAAGGTTAAAGCCGCCATCAAAAGAGGAGTCAAGCCGCCTCCCTGCGGCAATAAGAAGGCCTGCGATGTTTACTGCGAAGAATCGGAGCACATGGAAGAATGCGTTACTTTTGGCATAGAAGCAGGCTTTATTCAGGGCAAAGAACTTGAGGATGTTCAAAAAATGCTGAGCGCCGTCAAAAGAGGAATTAAACCGCCTCCTTGCCGCGGAAAAGAAGCCTGCGACGAATATTGTTCAAGTCCAGACAATATGGAAGTATGCATGAATTTTGCTGTTGAGGCCGGATTTATGCCAGAAGAAGAAAAAGCTAATTCCCAAAAAATGTTGCAGGCAATTAAAAAAGGCGCAAAACCGCCTAAATGCCGCGGAAAAGAAGAGTGCGACACTTATTGCTCTCAAGACGACCATTTTGAGGAATGCTTTCAATTTGCCGAAGCGGCTGGTTTTATGTCTCCTGAAGAAGCGGCTATGGCTCGCAAAACCAAAGGCAAAGGACCAGGCGATTGCAGAGGCAAAGAAGAATGCGAGACCTTTTGCAATAATCCCGACAACCAAGAAACTTGTTTTAATTTTGCCAAAGAAAATGGAATGATACCGGAAGAAGATTTAAAAAGAATGGAAGAAGGCAAACAGCAATTTAGGGAAACTATGACTCAGATGCCGCAGGAGACCGCTGATTGTTTGAAATCCTCGGTGGGAGAGGAAACATTTGAAAAGTTTAAGAGCGGAACGGCTATGCCGTCAAGAGAAATTGGCGATAAAATGCGAGAGTGTTTTGAAAAAAATATGGGACCTGGACCTGGACCTGGGCCCGATGGACAGGGCAGGCCTGGCCCTGACGGAACCATGCCCCAGCAAGCCGGCCCCGGAGGATGCAAGAACCCCGAAGAGTGCAAGGCCTATTGCGAATCTAACCCTGACCAATGCCAGAAATTTCAGCCTGGTCCGGGCGAAATAAATCCCGGGGGTCAAATGATGCCTCAGCAAGCCGGCCCCGGGGGATGCAAAGGACCGGAAGAATGCAAGGTTTACTGCGAATCCAATCCCGATGAATGCAAAAATTTCAGCGATTCAAACAGGCAAGAGAATTTGCGCGGTCCAGCTGGAGTTGAAGGAGAATTTAAAGAACAGTTTAAAGAACAATTTGAAAAAGAATTTGAGAGACAAGTTGAAAAAAAATATAACTGTAGCAGTCCGGAAGAATGCCAGCAATTGCAAAACAGATTAGCCCCGCAAATAATTCCGAGAGAATGCGAAGGAGAGAATTGTCTGCAAAAAACTTTGCTTCCCGGAGAGCAGCTGCCTCAAAATTTTCAAGCGCAACCCATTGAACAGCAACCGCAACAATTGCAACAACCAGCGCCAAGCGAAACCCTTCCTCCACTTCCTTCTACTGATACTCAAATTCCTCCGCCTGCCGACATTCAAACATCTCCGCCTCCGCCTGCCGATACTCAATCGCCTCCGCCCGTTAGCGCCGCCGCTCCAAAATCTTTGCTGGGCTCTATATTAAACTTCTTTTTATCGCTGTTCAATCGCTAAAATTGTTTAAAACAAACTGCAAAGCAGAACTTAAAAATCGCCTTTCTCGGGCGATTTTTAAGTTCTGCTTTAATTTAGGCCTAATTTGATTTTTGATTTAGCAACAATGTCGTCAATTCGCAGTTCGGATTTAATTAGATAGTCAAATTCACCCGATTTTTCCATATCATCTGTGTAATCGGTATCTTTCAAATTAGTTAAAAATATAATAGGCACATTTTTGTTAAATTCTTTAATTTTTTTTGCCATAGCCAAACCATCCATTTTCGGCATTAAAATATCTGAAAGAATTAAGTCCGGTTTTTCTCTTTCTGCTATATCTATAGCTTCTTCGCCGTTTTCCGCGGCAATAATGGAAAATCCCTCAGCGGTGAATTTTTTTTGCAGTATAGCCAAAAAATCTTTGTCGTCTTCCACAATCAGAATTTTTTTATTTATTGTTTTAGCCATAAATTTTTATTATTTTAATTGTTTTTTTATTAAATCCACAAGCTGTGTCGGAGTGATTTCCGCCTTAAGGACAACCTTGTCCGCTTTAATTTCCTCCGCTTGTTCAACTTTTACATTTGTGTAATTGCTTAATATAAAAACAGCAATCTCTTTTGTTTTATCATTTCCCTTTATTTCTTTCAATATCTCCCTTCCGTCAATGTCAGGAAGAAATAAATCTAACAGAACCAAGCTTGGCTTTTCTCTTTTGCCTTCCTGCATTTCTTTTATTTCTCTTAGAGCTTCTTTACCCCAACTGATAACTTCCATATCAACATTGACATTGGAATTTTTCATCGCCATTTTGTAAACGTCAATAATAGCCGGGTCGTCTTCAATTAAAATTATTTTTTTCATGTTATTTTATTATTATTTTTTTCAATTGGCAGTTCAATATGAAAAGCAGAGCCTTTGCCTTCGCCCTCGGATTCTGCCCAAATTCTACCATTGTGAGCCTTGATAATCTGACTGGCAATATACAAGCCGATGCCTCGTCCGGTTACAAATTCTTTTTTGGCCTGTTCGCCTCTTTCAAATGTTTTATTAAACATATTTTTTAGGCCTTCTTGGGAAATGCCGATTCCAGTGTCTTGAACAATAATTTTAACATTTTCAGTGTGATTTTCTATTTTGATTGTTACTCCTCCCTTTTGAGTGTATTTTACGGCATTGTCAAAGATATTAAACAAAGCGGCTTTTAGCTTCTGGGGGTCGGCTTTAATTAAATAATCTTCTTTTGGTTTTTCTAATTTTAAATAGATTCCCTTTTTCTTTGTTTCAAACTCCAACTCTTTAACTATTTCTTTTATAATCAAATTCACCTGTGTGTCGGGCTTTAAAGAAACAACCTCCTTGCCTAACTGAAACTGAGTTATGTCTAAAAATTCATTTACCATCTTAATCAGACTGCTCGTTGAAACCTGAAATCTCTGTATGACATCTCTAGTTTTTTTGCTTTGCTTGCCATAAGCTCCGCTGAGCATTAAATCAACATATCCCATCATTGAGGTGAGGGGAGTTCTTAAATGGTGTTGAGTGGTCAAAAGGAACTGGTTTTTGGCTTTGTCTAAAAATTGCAACTCCTCCTTGGCCTTCTTTTCTATTCCATGGGCTTCTTTTTCCGTTTCATAAGCCTTTTTTACCTCATCTACCATCTTCTCAATCTGCTCCCTCTGTCTCACTTCTTTCAAAACACTGCGTATAAGCAATATTCCGAAAATAGCTACCGCGATAAAAATACAGATATTTATTATTAAATCTTGATGGGTGTCTGAAAAGAATATTTTTGCGAAAAAAACAACAGACAAAACAAAAACAAAAAATTCTGTCGTAATAACTTTAATGTCAAAAAGGTGATGCCTGGTAATAGCATAAGCTATTATAATGGGATAAAAGATAAATAAAAAAACTCCGTAAGGCGGAATCGGCATATTAAGTGTGTATAGAAAAGTAGTCCCGCCTCCTCCAAAACCCAACGAAGCAGCAGTTAGTAAATAAATTATCTGGTGAGCCTCTACGCCGCCGCTTTGTTTATATTTATTAAATAATCTAATTAAAGTATAAATAGCTACTGAAAAGAAAAAAATAAAGAATACATAATACCCGATTCCGGCCTTCGGATAAAATTCAAATATATCTTTCCTTACCATTTTTTCGGTAAATAAACCGCGCGAAAATAGATCAGTAAAGTTAATAAGCCATAAAAGAACACTCATTGAGTAAACTGAAATCACCTCTCCTCTTCTCTCTTTGTTTATGTTTAAAAACGCGTAAACAAAGTGAAACCAAAAAGCAGGAATTAATATAGAGCCACTCTCCATAAACCATCTCCAAAAAAATGCGGCCTCAACGGTATTAGACGAAGCCATGGCAAAAAAACCAAAACTCCACACAGATACACACAAAGATAATCCAACATAAGTTTTGTTAATTATCTGTTTTCGGTTTTGTAAATATATAAAAATAGCCAACAGCAATGGAACTGTACCGCCCAATAAAAAACAAAATTTCATAAAGAATAAAATAGCATTCTCCATATATTATTGTCTATACCTCTTTAGGACTATATAAAATTTCAATTGCCTTTGCATAATAAATGCTTCTAAGAGGTTTGTTTTGAAACAACAGGTTTTTAATAATTCTAGAAATTTTATGATTTCCGAGGTCTATGGCTGAGCCATTTTTTTCAGCCAATTCATAAGCAGCATAATTAAGTTCTGCATTAAAAATTTTGTCGTCCTTGATGAAATATGTGTTGCTTTTCTTTCTTATTCTTCTTAAATTACCTGACCCTTTTTTTATCCCAATCGACAAAATTTTTTCACTACCTTCTGACGCACTAATTAGCGTATATCCGTTACTTTCTTCTTTTATATCAATGTTAATATTTTTATCATAAGTGGGATAGCCAAAAATTATCTCAGAGTGTTTCCTCGCAATATCATTATTCATAGCGAGGAGAATTGTATAAAAACCGAACTTTTTAAACAAAAAATCAAATATCAATGGTAAAAATGGAATTGAGATTTTAGAATCTAGTATAACAGGAATTGACAGGGCAACTTCTCTATATGGCTCAACAGGACATTCAATATAATCAAAAATAGTTATTCCTAACAAACATTTTTTTTTTAATATACTAACCGCCTCAAGTCTTTTATTATTTATCAGTTTTCTTGCCATTTCAATAGAAATTGGGAAAAAAAACATAAAAGCCCTAACATTTGAATACTTTACGGGAACATCAATTTTTTTTCCCATCACATCAACTTGATATTTTGGAGTATAATCAAAATCCTTCAATAAATTATTTAATTTTTCCTCTATTTTAACTTCATCCATCTTATTTATTTAATTATACCTAATTCTTGACCAATTTTTCCACAACATTTTATTAAATAATCAATTTGCTCTTTTGTATGGCCAGCCATAACAGTTACGCGTATGCGTGCCCTCCCCTTTTCCACTGCCGGCCAGCGTACAGCCGGGCCAAAAATATTCTTTTCAAATAATTTACGACTAAACTTTATAGCTTTTTCGTCTGAACCTATCAAAATCGGAATTATTTGCGTTTGACTGTTTAAAGTATTATAACCTATTTTTTTAAAACCTTCTCGTAGATAATTTGAATTTTCCAAAAGTTGTTGTCGCCATTTAGGTTCGTTTTCGGCCACATTTATCGCTGCTATCGCGGCCCCCGCAGTGGCAGGAGTCATGGCTGTTGAAAACATATAAGACCTGCTTGCAACCCTTAAAAATCTTATTAAATTTTTTGAACCCACGGCAAAGCCGCCAGCGCTTCCAAACGATTTGCCTAAGGTTCCCATCACAATATCAATGTCCCTTATCGGTTCCAGGTTAAAGTGTTCTAATGTTCCCCTGCCGGTCTTTCCTATAATTCCACTGGCATGGGCCTCGTCAACCATTGTAATAGCATCATATTGTTTAGCCAGATTAGAAATTCTATCTAATGGCGCAATGTCGCCATCCATACTGAATACTCCATCCGTAACAATAAACTTTCTGTATCCTTTATGTTTTTTTAAGATTCTCTCTAAATCATCCATGTCCAAGTGTTTATACACAGCCACTTTCTGTTTTGTCATTTTACATCCGTCAATTATGCTCGCATGATTTATCTCGTCGCTCAAAATGATATTTTTTTTAGCCGATAAAAATCTTATCGGCGAACTAACAGCTTCAAAAATTGAGCTATCCATAACCGCAGTAATTATGCCAACATTGGCAGAATAACCAGTTGGCCAAATAATAGCATCTTCTCCTCCCTTAAATTCAACTATTTTTTCCTCTAATTCCCTAAAAACTTTTAAATTCCCTGACAGTAGCCTTGAACCGCCAGAACCGCCTCCATATTTTTTGACGGCCTTTATTGTAGCATCAATCACCGCAGGATGCGTGGAAAGCGATAAATAATTGTTTGAAGAAAACATCAATACTTTTTTGCTGTCAATAATAACTTCCGGAGTCGCCGACCCCTCAATAATTCTTAAATCAGGATAAAGTCCGTATTTATCCGCAAACTCTAAAAATTTATCTATTGATTCCATAGAAATTATGTTTATTCATTCTTAATCTTACCAGAAAATATTTTTTCTATTCTTTTTGTTTGTTCTTCAGCTATCTCTGCAAAAGTTTCGCGCAAACGTTTCTCAAAATCAAGATTCTTTTGCATTTCCGTTAATAATTTTTTATCGAAGTCAATTTCTTTAAACATGCTTTTAATAATAAGATAACTTAAAAACGCAGAAATAATTAAAAGGCTTCCACTCCAAAGATATTGCCCATAAGAATTAGAAAATAAGAAATTTAGAAGCAGTAAAGATAAAAACAATATAACTAAAAATTGGGTCATCATTATTTTTATTCCAAAAAGTTGATGACTAGCTGTTGAGTAAATAATGGCCATTAACAACGGGAAGAACGCTAAATTAACCAATTTTATAAACTCAAAATTTTGCCAAAATAAAGGAATAAAAAAGTTTATAATAAAAGCTGAAACACCGGAGAATATGGCTCCGACAAAAATGAAAAAAATTTGTTTTCTTTTTAAACCGCCTTTCTCTTTTAGAAAAGCTTTTAGTAATTTATACAACGAAAAAATAATTAAAAATCCCATATAGACAGAGTATACGGGAAATAGCACTCCTGAATCACCCTTATAACCCAAAGAAGTAACACCAGTTATAGGCTGGACAATATAATTCGTGAAAGATGAAATAAAAAATACTAATACAGAAAAAGGAATAATAAAAAATTTAACCACCTTTGACAATCCTTCGTTTATTAAATAACAAATCCATAAAAGCACTGAGGTAACTACCAAAATGCCTAATCCATACGATAATGGATAAACACTGTGAAAATTATTTATTAATAAAAAATTATTAAACAACCATATTGTTGTTATTAAAGAAAAAGTCAAGAAGGATGTGTGGTGTTTTTCCTTTTTTGCGTTCAAAAAAATAAAACCAGTCAGTATAAAATTAACGATACTTATAAATAAAATTAAATTTGGTAAAATCATATTTTAATTATACACTATTTTTTAAAAATATCAGTTTATAATTATTTTATTGTTGTCATAACTATTGATAACATTTTTTGATTTTAATAAAATAAATTTGAGAGTTGAAAATTTTTTCTTTGAACTTTTCAAAGTATTCTTAGCTCTGTGTTTGCTCTTTAACAAAGGGTTTTGTTATGAAGCGCGCGCTGAAGGCGACGGTAGTGATGGCGGTGACGGCATTGGTTATGGGATTTACGCCGGCATTAGTTTGGGCGTCTTGGGGGCAAAGGATGGTTTTGCCTGTTTATGGCACTGTCTCACAGGAATTTTCTGGGAGTCATCCCGGCATAGATGTCGCGGCCCAAAAAGGGACTAATGTTTATGCAGTTTCCGATGGTGTGGTAATAGACACTCGAACCGGGTCATTCCAGGGAGATTCAGGGGCTTACGGCGCCGGAAATTATGTTGTGATTCAGCATAAGCCAGGCGACTCTAATCCTTACAGGGGCTATTGTCCCTTAGAAGAGTGGACAAAGTATTGCCACCTTTACACCATTAGCGTCAGGCCCGGGCAGATAGTCAAACGGGGACAATTGATCGGAACCGTAGGAAATACCGGCAACGTTACCGGCAATCACCTGCACTTCGAAATTCGCCTAAACGGACGGTATGGGATTGCAAGTAATCCGCGCGAGTGGATTAGGTTTGGCTTTTCATCCATCACCGGCAAAGGAGACATTTGGTAATTCGGCTTCGTGGAAGGTACCCCAAAATTCAGACACCTTTTCTACGAGTTTGAATAATGTATAATGGGGTAATAATACCATGACAACAAACACAAACACAAACACAAGAAAAAGCTATCGCATAGCCAAAGAAGTAAAAGACCAGATATTAAAACGGATAAAGGAGGATGGCGTAACCGTCCAGCAAGCCGCCCAAGACCACGGAATCAAGGAAAAAACAATTTACAAGTGGCTGACCAAAGGAGTATCCGGCACGCCATCGTGGGCTGAATTTGCCAGACTAAAAAAAGAAAACAAAGGATTGCTGGAATTAGTGGGATCGCTCACTGTAAAACTGTCTATGGCCCAAAAAAAGGATTGAAAGACGATTGCTCGTTAAACAAAACAGAATTCGGCAAAGCGGCAAAAATGTCCCGTTCAATGCTATACTACCATCACAAACAGCCCGACAAGGATTGGTGGTTAAAACAGCAGATAGAGTTGGCGCTCCGAGACAAACCCAGCTATGGCCACAAGCGCCTATCAGACCACCTGAAAATCAACAAGAAACGGGCGCTCCGCGTAATGAAGCTATTCGGCATCAAACCTTACCGCCGCAGAGGTAAAAAATGGAAAAAGCCAGGCAAAGATTATTTAAAAGAATATCCAAATCTGCTTTTAACCGAATTCCCAAAATATCCGAATCACATATGGGCATCGGACTTCACATATATTCCGTTCGGAAAAAGAACATTGTACCTGGCTACGATAATTGATTTGTTCACCAGAGAGATAACGGGTTTTTCTGTCCTGCTTTGCCATTCCAACAATCTTGTGATGAACGCCCTTTTATCGGCTGTCAGCAAATATCCAGCCCCTGAAATTCTGCATTCAGATCAGGGTTCAGAATACAAGTCAAAAGACTACATTGCCTTAGCTGAAAATCTGGGAATCAAAGTATCCATGAGCCGCAAGGGAAGTCCGTGGGAAAACGGATACCAAGAATCATTTTATTCACAGTTCAAGGTTGATTTAGGAGATCCGAACAGATTTGATCGCTTGGGCGAGCTGGTGTGGGCCATATACAAAACAATTTACGAGTACAACAACAGCCGAATCCACAGATCGCTGAAAATGCCTCCGGCGGAGTTCGCTCAGAGGTATTATGAAAGGTCGAAAACGCTGGTAGAATAAGTGTCCGAAAAAATGGGTACCTTCCATAGAGCCTTCAATTAGGATAAGAACATTGTGAGCAATAAGATTATTTGAAAAAAAATGATGCCACTCTGTACGATGAGTGACCTTAGAAAAACCTATCATTTTTATATTATCAAGAATCGTCTCTACGTCACTCAATCTCTCTATATTAACTTTCGTTTCTAATTCAATATCACCAAGTGTTTGAATTCTCTCGGGTATTCTCTGAGTCGGGGCTCCCGTAAAGTATTTACGAGAAATTTCTATTATTTTTTTAGAATGAATTATACTATTGTTTTTTACCATACGTTTAAATTTTTTATTTATAATACTTAACACGAAAATAGATTTTTAACAATCATTTTACTTGTAAGAAATTAAAAAAAATATAAACATGTTGACATACTTACGCCATCGCCTAGTTATACTGAACTAATAAGCCTGGGCAAATGCCCAGCGCCTTTTTAAATCTGTTTTCTTGCCACAATGGATGCAATGATGAGTTCCCTCTTCTTCGCTGCCATTAAAAGGCAAAAAACGGCTTACGGCTTTCGTTTTTTGCTTGATGTTAGCCTCACAACTTTCGTCTCCGCACCAATGTGCAAAGACATATCCTCCTTGCTTGATTTTTTCCTCAAACTCCTGCCAGGAATTAGCAGTTTTGTTGCTTTCCTCCCGGCGCTCAAGAGCTGTCACGAACAGGTTGGACTGAATGTCCTCAAGAATTTCATCGACTCGCTTTTTGACTTGGTCAATTGCACATGATTCTTTGACGCCAGTATCTCGACGAACAAGAACCACAGTGCCTTTCTCCAAGTCCTTCGGGCCGATTTCCATTCTGATAGGAACACCCTTCTTTTCCCATTCGTAGTATTTTTCACCAGGTCGCAAATGATCTCGTGAATCGATCTCTACCGAAATCCCTGTTAACTGGTTGGCAACAAACTTCGTGGCCGAAAGAACCGCTTCATCTCCGGCTTTAATAATGGGGATAATTATAACCTGCACAGGAGCAATATGGGGCGGCAAAACCAACCCCTTATCGTCGCTATGCATCATGATCAATCCGCCGATTAATCGAGTGCTCACCCCCCAACTTGTCTGAAAGACATTTTTCCTCTGCCCGTCTTTATCCAAAAAAGTGACATTGAAAGACTTGGAAAAATTATCAGACAAATTATGGGAAGTACCCGACTGCAAAGATTTCCCGTCTTGCATTAAAGCCTCAATACAGTAAGTATTCAGAGCTCCAGCGAACTTTTCGCCCTCTGACTTCTGACCCGTGTAAACCGGCATAGCCAGATATTTCTGGACGAATTTAGCATAGACCTCATTAAGAATCCTTAATGCATATTCGTCAGCTTCCTGCAGAGTTGCGTGAGCTGTATGGCCTTCTTGCCACAGAAACTCAGTTGTCCTTAAAAACAGTCTCGGACGCATCTCCCATCTCACGACATTCGCCCATTGATTGATTACAAGGGGTAAGTCACGATAAGACTGAATCCACTTAGAAAAAGAATCGTAGATGATCGTTTCCGATGTCGGACGGACAACCAAAGGCTCCTCCAGTTTGCTTCCGCCACCATGCGTGACGACGGCGAGCTCGGGAGAAAAACCCTTTACGTGCTTCGCCTCTCTCTTCAAAAAGCTTTCTGGAATGAAAAGCGGGAAATAAGCGTTTTTGACGCCCATACTCTTAAACATCGAGTCCAAAATGGCAACAATCTTCTCCCAAATGGCATAGCCATAGGGCTTAATCACCATGCAACCTCGCACGACGGAATGCTCTGCGAGATCTGCACTGGCAATAACATCTTGATACCACTGCGAGTAATCCTCGCTTCTCTTGGTAATAGTCTTCACTGTCGTCTCCTTGTCAGGTTTATGCTTAGATTCGTTAATTGTTAAAGATCCAGTGTCCTTAACGACACTGGTATCATTTAACTCTATTTTTGATTTTTTGTTAATACTTTTACTCTTTTTCATATTTGTTAAAATTTATTTATTTTAGTATATCATAATAAAAGAATATTGTCTTTGTTCTTCTTCTAAAAATTATTTTAAATATTTATGTTTATTGTTTTACTAAAGAATAATCAACGGCTGATTCGGCTATGATTTGCGTAGTATCAAAAAGTTTAATGTTTATTTGTGATTGGCTTATCGCCAACGAAATTTCCGTACATCCCATAACGATTGCCTCTGCTCCCTGTTTTAAATATTCATCAGAAATAATTTTTAATACCTTAACATCTCCTTCCCCTTGTTTTCCCCCCATAACATTTTCTATAACATTGTTCAAAAGTTTTTGTTGGCTATTGTCTGCCGAAATAACATTTATCCCACATTGTTCGAAACTGTTTTGGTATAAACCTAACTTATTTGTACTTTCAGAAGAAAAAAGGCCAACTTCTTTAAAACCAGCTTCTATAACTTTCTTTTTTGTTTCTTCGACAATATTCAAAATTGGTATTTTGACCGCTAATTGCATTTGCTTGTAGAAAGTATGAACTGTATTGCAGGCAATTATTACAAAATCTGCTCCAGCTGCCTCCAGCTTCTTAACGCCGCCTACTAATTGATTTTTTACTAAATCTTCATCAACAATACCAGTTTCATTAAAACCAAACATCGCCAGACTCATAATAATTATTGGTGGGTAATCAGAATCTTGTATTGCATTATATTTTTGCTGACTGTATTTGATAATTTTTAAGTATAAATCAGCCGACGCCAATGGTCCCATTCCCCCTAAGATCCCTATTGTTTTTTTTCTATTTTCCATATTAATATCTCTTATTTTTTTACTAAGTCTAAAAATAATTTTTCATTTTCGTCAGAAACTACTGTAACATAATTGTGCATCTTTGTATGCTTATTATCCATATATTTTTTTTGTTTAACTCGATATTTCTTATCATATAAGAACCATATCAATTCTTCTGCTCTTAACTTTCCGAGTTCAGTAAAAGCGACCCTTCCTTCTTTGTTCTCTATGAGATTCAATTTTCTGAAAGTAGCGAGAATATTTCCAAATTTTTTTTCTATTTCATAATTATTAATAAAACCTTTAGATTCAATATCGTTAATTAATTTTGATATTTTTACACTTTTTGGATCTAATTTTTTCCAACGATATATTGGCAAGTCGTCATTATTAATTTTATTTTCATAATAACAAGTATCTGCGTAGTTATAATATTTTATTGCATTATTGTCTGTTATTATATGACCATAGGATGATGGGCCAAAGCCCAATAAACTATCTGAGCTTGTATCAATTTTTGCTGACTTCTTGATCGTACTTACCTTCATATTTTTCCTATTAAAAAAATGAATTGGTTCTTCGTAAAATCCCTTATCTTTCAAGGTTTTCCTGACTAAAATTTGCATTTTATCTCTTTCTGTTTCAGTACAAAATTTGTTAGGATTACGCATCAAGTCATCAAACACTCGCAACCCCTCTCTAAATTCTAAAAGAAATAAAGATATAGTTGAAACTTCCTTAATACTAGTAATATCATTAACGCTTTTTAAAAAAGTCCTAATATTATCAAAAGGTAAGCCAATAATCATTGACGTCTTAATCCCATTAATGCCAGCATTTTTTACTATTTTAACTAATCTCTTCCATGAAGTAAAATTTGTATCCCCCCTACCGATATCTTCTAATGATTTATCATTAGACGACTGTAGATCAAGCACAATCTCCTTAACTCCAAAATCTTTTAAAATATTCAATTTTTCTCTTAGATCTACCTCATTGAGGCTTGATCCAGGATATACCTCAAAAGATATAAAAGAGTCTTTATTAATAATGAAATAATCTTCTAAGGTTTTTAAAATGTGTTTTAGAGAATCGATACCTATTAGAGATGGAGTTCCTCCGCCAAAATAAATTGACTTCGCAATAATTTTTTTATTAAAAATTTTGGCATAGAAAGCGATCTCTTTTATCAAACTATCAATATAATCTGACTCTGAATTTTTACTTTTATATATATTCTCTTTGTACAAATGGCAGTAACTGCAAAAATTTTTACAAAAAGGAAAATGTATGTAAAGCGAGACCTTATCACTAATCAAAACATCATTTTTTATAACATCAATCAGTTTTTTCTTGTTCGTGAAGTTATCCATCGCCTTTATAGATGGATACATATCTACTAAATGAAAACCTCTAAATGTTCGTTTTAATCCAACACTATTTAGTGGTAATATGTTTTTCTTATAAAATTCATCTGCAAATTTTATATAATCCATTGATTTTTAAAAATTATTATTATATTATAAATTATAGTAAGCTTCAGAGTGTAGCGCAGGGGTTAGCGCGCCTACTAAGGGAGTAGAAGGTCGCAAGTTCGAATCTTGCCACTCTGACAATTGTCATTAGAACCATTTTAAATAATGGTTTTTAATTTTACTCAAAAAAAACTTTTTCCATTCTCAAAATTGCTAACAACATCCATCTGTCTCTTATCGGTAATTTATAGAATTCCTTGTAAATTAATTTTGAATTGAATATAGCTGAAATAATTTTACTTTTAATTATGGCCTTTTTATCAAAAACTATTTCTGCAAGTTTATCATATTGAGATGGAGGATCAGGAAATGCCATCTTTTTTCTTGTATATATTTGTTTTGGTAGAAATTTTTGCCCCAGGGTTCTAAGTATATATTTCTCCCGGCCATCAAATATTTTTATTTTTGAAGGAACAGATAGCGCGAGTTTAACAATCCTCATATCAACATGTGGCAACCTAACTTCAACGCTATTTGCCATCGACAATCTATCCTCTTGTGTGAACATAGACTGAAGATGAGTTTTTATGCTGAAATTCACAATTGAAGCAAGTTTATCCTCCGTCTGATATGGTAAAAAATTTTTATTAAGATTTTCTATTATTATTTTCTTAACTTTTGTTTTAATATACGCCGAATTACTTAATGAAAAAAACTTGAACTGATTATTCCAATATTTAGTTAAATCATTATAATTTATTTTACTATTTGGCAATTGAAATAGTTTATAAAAAAAATAATATCCTAACCATAATTCGTCTGCACCTTGACCATTTATAACGGCTTTAAAACCATTACTTCTTGCTTCTTTATAATTCCTATATTGGGCGATATAGACTTTGTCCAATAGTGGCTCTTCAAGTGACCATGTGATCTTATCAAAATCTTCTATGCTGATATCTTTATCAACTAAAATTTCATTTAGTTTTATATTTTCCAAAGTTTTACTTAACAAACGTGCATTTTTTAAATCATTTTTAGTACCCAGAGTATATTTAATCGTAAAGCAAGCTAACTCATTACCACATTTTAGGCTGTAATCTGAAGCAATTTTGGTTATAATACTGCTATCTATTCCTCCCGATAGAATAGACCCTATTTTACAATCAGCAGTCATCCGCAACTCTACCGAACTTTTCAGTAATTCATTTAGTTCATCAACAATATTTGTTATATTAATATTTTTATTTAGCGAAGGATTGTTTATATCCCAATATTTTATAAATTTAGGATCAGAGTTGTCTTTTAAGTTAAATACAACAAAATATCCTGCAGGGACAAAATAAATATCCTTAAAAAATGTTTCTGCCTTGTCACTAAAAAATTTGAAAGTTAAGTCACTAATGAACCTATCTATATTTGGTTCTTTTTTAATAAAAGGGTGTTTTATGATTGCCTTAACCTCTGAAGCAAAAATCCAATCTCCATTCGTAGCGTGGCTATAAACAATTTGCTTTTTCCCTATATGATCTCTAACTATATACAACTTCTCATTTTCCTTATCATAGAGCACAAAGACAAAACAGCCGTTAAATTTATCTAATGCATGTGGTAATCCCCATTCTTTAAAAGATTTTATTATAATCTCGGTGTCCGAATTTGTCACAAAAATATATCCAGCCTTTTCCAATTGCTTTCTTAATTCCTTATGGTTATATATTTCCCCATTAAAGCTAATTACAATATCATCAATTATCATTGGTTGATTCGCCTCATCGGACAAATCCACCAACTTTAATCTAGTATGGCCAATTCCCAATCTTCCATTTAATTCAACCTTTATACCAGAAGCATCCGGTCCCCTATGCCTTAATTCGTTCGTAATATCTAATAAACTATTTTTATCAATATGGTTTATTTTATTATATATACAAGTTATTCCGCACATGTTTTTTTAATAATTTGCTCTTAAAATATTTCGTTTAACTTTATGAGTAGATGTGCGAGGTATAAAATCAACCAATTTTATTTGAATATCAAAGCGAGTTTTTGGTAAATTATCAGAAATAATCTTTTTAATTTTTTCGTAATCAGCTCCACTAGTGTATGGCTTAATAAATATCATTAACTTTTCATTTTTCATAACCAAAACAGCGCACTCTTCGATAATTTCTAACGAGTACAAAATTTCTTCTATATCTCTAATCGTTTTAGAATCTATGAACCTATAATCAAGTAAATCTATTTTTCTTGAAACGAAATAGTAAAAATCTTCCTTATCTTTATACACAATATCCCCAGTATCAAACCATCCATTATTCATAAAAACTTTTTTATTTTCTTCCTTTTCGTCATAGCTAAGCATATTCTGGGGCCCGTTTACAAGCAATTTCCCCGGTACAAAGAAATCAACGTCCTTACAGTTTTCATCAATAATTCTACATTTAACATTTCTACACGGTTTACCCATACTCCCTAACCTTAACTTTCCAGTTTTATCTTTAACTAAAAAATGAGTCAATGAAGATGTTTCAGTTAGTCCATATCCTTCGGTAATATATACCCCAGTATGTTCTGCAAATTTTTTGATAATTGATATCGGCAATATCTGTCCACCACTATCGCAAACTTTTAGATGTGAAAAATCATATTTATTTAAATCGCATCGGTTCATTAAATTATAAATAGTTGGAGTAGCGGGAAGAATATTAATCTTAAATTCATCAATTTTTTCCAAACATTCACTAATATTATGACCGTCATTAATAAATATTGTCTTTTTATGATAGAAAGGAATTATTCCACAAGCTAGAATGCCTAAACTATAATGAGTCGGCACTATGAATGCGATTGAGTTATTTTTTTTGAAATTATATAATCTCGCATATTCCTTATCCGCCCAAAGTATGTTCTTTTCGCTAAGAATTACTTTTTTAGGAAGTCCGGTAGTTCCACTTGAACACAAAATTATGAAAGGATCATTTTCTTCTGCTTCACTAAGATGATTCTCTGTTATAATCTGATTGAATAATTTATCGTCTATATTCTCGGTTTTACTTATTTCTTCTTTTAAATCAGATATATCTATCAGTTTCCCACTATAATTTCTAATTTTTCTATCTGTAATTAAAAACGGCTCTTTTTTAATTAATTCGTCTACAATTTTATCATCATGATAACAATCAATTGAAACTGGGATAGCTTTGCTGTAAAAGAGAGCGTATAAAATAAACAAAAAATAAGATTCATTTTTAGAAATTATAGCCACCCGAGAACCTTTTTTAATGCCATTTTTATGGAAGATGAATATTATTTTTTTGATAATAGCTAAAATATCCGCATGCTTATACGCTCGATCGCCATCTATTACTTTTAGAGAAAAAGGAGGGTTTTTAATTTTTTTGTGAAAATTGTATATATATGAATTCATGTTTATTTTTGAAATATTAGCCACATTCTCATAGAATTTAAAATATTCTTACGTTTTCCATCACCATCTAAAATATCCAAATTCCTTAATCCATATTTTTGACAAATTTTTATTATTTCATGAGGATAATATAACCTTACCCGATGCAATCCCTTGAATATCCTTCCATCACTATATTTATCTGTTATCCGTTCGATGTTAGTTGATGTTCTATAATCAAAAAATCGTTCCTGAAATATTTTTGTATCATTATTTGTTACAAAAAACTCTTTGTTTTTATAATTTTTAAGGATTCCAAAAGGATTAACTGTTTCAATGATTAAAATACCTCCAATCTTTAGAAACTCACACAATTTTTTGATAAATAATTCGTTTTTTTCATCCGATTCAAAATATCCCATGGAAGTAAAAATATTTAAAACAACATCGTACTTATTCTTTTCATTAAAGTTAAAAATGTCTTCCGTTATATATTTTACCTTCAAGTTATTTTTCTCTGCCTCAGTCTTAGCTATATCGATAAAATAGCTGTTAACATCAACCCCTGTAACATTATAACCATTACTAACCAATAAATTTGAAATTCTACCATATCCGCAAGGCGCATCTAATATTTTCTTATTCTTTTTGTTGATATATCGTTTTATAATTCTACATTCTTTTTTATTTCTTTCCTTCGTAAGCAATCCCTCCATTTCTACCATATATCTCTCGTCCCAAAGACCACTGCTGGGAAGATACCATTTCTCACTATTTTTAAACAATTTTTCAATGAAATAATCCCTATATTCAGCATACAAAAATTCCTCTTTAAGATTGTCATTGAAAAAGTCGAATATATCTATCTCCAATGCATCTAAAATTTTTTTGAGAACATTAACAGAAGGATTCTTTTTACCATTCTCAATACTGCTGATATATGGCTTGCTTACGTTGAGTATTCCAGCTAATTTTTCTTGAGAATACTTCTTCTGTTGGCGATATGATTTTATTCTTAAGCCGACTTTATTAGTTATTTCTGACATATTTATTATAGTTAACTTATAAGTTAACTAATCTTATTATACTAGTCATTGTTTGTCAATAAATGTAGGCATTACATAATAACATTATAATAATAACATTATAGTTATTTTAAAGTATAATTTTTGCCTGAATAAAAATCCCAACTTTGTTGGGATTATAAATTATTTTATCGACGGTTTCTCTTATTATCTTTTATCTGAAAATCTTTTCACAAATTTAAATTCTGGGAAAAGACCTGGAAGGTCAATTTCTGCATAGATCCTATCTGAATCAATCAGTTTCTCGTTTTGATTTACAAAAATTAAACTAAAACAAAAATAAATCGTGCAATTAATTATTCGAATTATAGACATATATGACCTCCAGTAAATGTAAAAGAACGAAAAAAACTAAGGATAGGAGCGTAATTAATAATATTAACATAAATTTTAAACGCGTCAATAGTGCACCCCCCGTTAAATTCAGGCACGACCAACAACACAAAAACAGCACTTCTGCTGTCTTTAATATTTTTGTATTATTTTTTTAACTAAACAAAGATTTTACATATTTTACGGCAAAATCTTCCGGGTTTCCAATTGAAAGGTCTTCTTTTATTAAAATTTCGTCATTCTCCGTCCATTTTTTATAGTCGTCAGTAAAAGTCATACGACACATTTGCTCGTATAAGCCAAAGCGAGTTTCCAGCGTTGCAGATTTAGAGTATTCCTGAAATAATTTATAAAAATCTGGATGGTTACTTTTTAAATATAAAACCGCTTCTTTTTCTCCTCGCCAAGCGACATTTCTTAACGCTAAAAATCCGCATATTAATTCAATAACGCTGTATAATAATCTTAATTCAAGTGCCTCGCGGTAAAGCTCGTTATTGGAATCAAAATATCTTTTATTGGCAACAAAATTATAATTTATTTTTTGCCAAAAAGTTTGTTTTTCTTTAATTAAGACTACTGCTGTTTCATTTTTGTCGGCTGTAAGTTTCATATTTGAAAGCGTTCTCGATTTATCAAATTTTATGTCCGCCTTTTTCAGCCAAGCCATAAAAATACTGTCCATGGGGTTTTTCAATTTCTCTGCCTTAGATTTTATTCTTTTTAAATCAGCCAAATCAAAAAAGAAAATGTCTGCAAAAACCCCGTCAATCCAGCGGTAGAAAGAATAAATGCCATTTTTATTTTTTTTAAGAATAATTACCAAGTCAATGTCGCTATATGGCTTTGGATTCGCAATGCCATAAGAGCCGGTAATAAAAACTGAATCCACATCTTCGATTGCTTGAAGTTTTTCTATTATTTTTTTTAACGAATTCATAATTTATCTTTATTTTATATAATTATACCAAAAAATCACCTCAATTGGAAGATTATATTGGACAATAAGAGTATGTTTCCATAGCTTGAACAAATTTTTTTTGATAAAAGGAGAGAAAAGTAATATACTAGAAAAATAGTCAAAAAAAGAACCATGGTTAAAATATGATTTTACGATTTAAATATAATTTAGATAAAGATATTTATAATTATCTGGCAATCAACGGTGCTAAATATAAGGGAGGAAGCTCTCGCGCTTTGGATTATTATTTTAAAAGATTTCCGGACGGGCTGACAGAAGACAATCTCAAGAAATTTATTGCAGGATATGTTGATTATAACCATGTTGATATTAATCAAAAGTTGGTTTCTATCCAAGAATCCTGGGCAAAGGTTGAAGCAGAATTTATTAGCAGAATGAATCGTTTATTTAAAATAAGCTTTCCTTTGGAAACATTCACCGCCTATCTGACTACTGCTGATCGCTGTACTTTGGGCAGTGATTATTTCTTTGTCGCTGTCTTCGGCCAACAGCAAAACAAGATAATTATGCACGAATTACTGCATTTTTATACTTACATTGCCTTTAAAAAAGAGTTTTTCCAATTGGAGGAAAAACAAATTTACGATGTCAAAGAAACAATGACTGAATTATTAAATCAAGAATTTTCTGATTTAATAGGAATCCCGGATGGCGGATATCCCCAGCATAAGGAATTAAGGGAAAAATTCCGCCAATTTTGGCTAGAGAAAAAGGATATTGAGAAAGCGGTTAATAAATTAATTGGTGACGTTAGAAGATTGACCCCCTAATCATTTTACAAATAATAGAAAAGAACCGAATTTTATTTATCAGCACTTTTTTACCACAGCGGTAATGAGAATAAGATGTGTTTTGTCGATAGCGAAATCTGCCATAGTTTAAAATTATTTTTTCATATTTTTTTTATTATAATATTATTGATGAGTATAGAAATCCCGCAACTAATTAAATAAGATTCTATTGTGGTAAGCAATATGGACATTATCGAAACAAACAATATGTATGGATTAAGCAATATGTATGGATCGTTTATGTTATTAGTCCAGGTTATTTCAAAATTATTATTAAAGGGAATAAGGACAACGCTGACAGGATAAAGAACAACATCACCAATAATTTTTATTATTTTAAATGATAAGCTAGTTTGCTCTATGACGCCGTTTTCTGTAATAGTTAATGTAAATCCGTAAAGTAAACCCCCACCAAAAACAATTATGAGCAGTATTATAGTAATCGCAATTTTAAAAAAACTTGGACGAAAAAATTTATTCATATTATAACTCAAAGTAATTATATTTTAATCGTTATTTTTTAATATAGTATATATTCTTTGAAATAATCGTCTCTTATTTTGTCCTTACTTCTAAAAATTTTCTCGTATTCTTTCCAAAAATTATTTAAAATTTTTAATTTTTCTTTAGTTATTTTTTCGTTTTGACATAAAGAAATTAGCATTAACTTTTCATTTGACCCGACTTCTTCAAAATATTCTTCCCAGCAACCATTTTCAGTAAAACCGCCTCCACTTAATATTATTTTTGATTTTATTAATTTTTTATTTATACCAATCCCGTTGAAATTCTTTTTTTCATATTTATTATAAGTTTTAATTATTTTATTAATTTTACTATTTTTTGTCTTTTTGAAAAATTTTAATCCATCCTAAGTCTTGCCACGACTTTAATTCGTCGCAATAAGATAATCCATTTTTGGGTATGGATTTAAACAAAATATATTTATTTTTTTGTTTAAAACTTTGTTAATACCTATAGTAAACGCTATCTCCGCAAAAACTCCCGGTCCTATGTATCCGGGGATGCCATTTTTTTCCAGATTAAGAACAAACACCATATCTGCCTTGGGAATAGCCCTATAACAATCCAAAAAACTTTTTTTATAATTAGTAAGAAAATTTTCTTTAATTTTGGTCGGATGTTTTGTAACCTTATAACCATCCTCTTTTAATTTTTTAGCCCACTCTTGAGTTTCTTTTTCAAACGACGCACTCGCACATATTACTATTTTTTTCTTTTCCATAATTTTTATTTAAAAATAATTAATGAACCTCTTTTTAATATCTGAAAACTCTTGTTTTTTAAAATTAAACCTAAAACCCGGTCTTTCGTTTAAGTTTTCCAGCAATTTAATAAAATCTTTATCGTTAAGAACGCTTAAATCAAGCTCTTTGCACACTGACATAGTCTTTTCGTTGGCTCTTTTGATGTGTTCTGAATTAGTAATAATTTCTGCCTCAAAATAACAACCCCAATCGGGAACTTTTACGACTGCGAATTCAATATCTTTATATATATAAAGATATGTTTTTGTCGCTTGTAAAACTCCGTAATAATATCCGAGTATTTTTAAAAATTCCGTCATTTCTTCAAACTTCTTTGAATCTATGGGAAATAAGAATTCTTTTCTAGCATCGTTACCGCTCCATCTGCCATATTTTAAAACCAGTTCCGTTTTTTTATTTGTAATCCTTAATTTTAAATCTACCGGACTTCTAACTACTCGCAACGTTTCCTTCCCGCGTGGCGAATAAATAATAGAAAACCTATCCTTTTCTCCAAGGAATTTTCCGTTCTTTTTTAAAAACTTATTCAACTCGTTGAACTTTTTTTCTGTTAAAAATCCTCGATGTTCAACTTCAACATTTGCCATATTTTTATTTTAATTTTTTTCTATTTTTTTAATAAAAGATTTAAGCTCTTTTTCTGTCATTAAATTTATACCAAGTTCTTTGGCAACGTTGATGATTTTTTCGTCCGCGGTTTTTTTCTTTTTTTTATTATTAATCAAAATTTCGAATTCCGCATGATATCCCCATATCTTGCTATATTTGACGCTTATTTCAACTCCTTTATATCTAAAATTATGTCTTTTCTGAAAAGACTCGTGCATATTTCCAAGACCAAACAACTTAAAAAGTTTTACTGCTTTTTTAACATCCGCCGGTGATATAGGAAATTCTATTTCTTCAAAAGCACTTCCTTCTCCAATTTTACTTAGCTTCCCGGTTATCTTGGCGGTCTTTTTGGATATATTATCGGTAACTTTCAAAATTTTGTCGGGAAAGACAAAAAAATAAACATTTTTGTCATCTTTTCCTAAATCTTTTCCATTCTTTTTTAAAAATTCAAATAAAACGTTGTGTTGTTTTTCTGAGAATCTCGCACGGTGTTCTATTTCAATTTGTTTTTTCATTGTTTTTATTATTTTATTACTCTGTCTAAAATAATTTTTGCTGTTTCTTCGGGATTCTGCTCGGAATTATCAATCACTTCACCGAATTTTGGCGTATGAATTCCGATATTATAATGATATTTAATTCTATTTTTCTCATCTCCGGTAAGCTCCCTTGTCCCGCGGTTTATAAGTGCCTTTTCTAATTTTGGAGCCAACGTGAAAATATAAATTCTGGCGTCTAAATTTTCAAGCTCCCACGTTACATAATCATAATTTTTTGGGGACAAAGGATATGGAACGATTATATTGAATCCCCTTTTTATGAAATTTTTAATAACAGAAACCGCATTCTCGAGGTTAATCGGAACGGCTTGATCTATCGGCATCCAGTCTATCATTTCGTGGAGCGTATCGATTTCTACCAAGGCAGAATCGGATAATTTCTTGGCTAAAATTTTTGCTACAGTGGTCTTGCCTGAATTTATGGAACCGTTGAGAAAAATAATCATATTATATTATACAAAATATCCATTAAACTATCTTGCTTTTTCAAGTATACTTTTAATAAAATAATCTTTACTGGTCACATATTTTTTTCTATCGTTTTCGTATTTTTTGGCCAGCCCCTCTTTCAACTCATTATATTCCTTCACGGTTCTTTTGTGTTTTTTAAGATAATCTCTAAAAATTATTTGGTTTTTCCAATTCCTATCATTAATTTTTTCGACATGTAAATGATGGGTTGTATGAACCCCGTCTCCTTTTGTAAAAAAATACCTTTTTTCTATACTCGCATCGTGTATATATTCATAACCCAATTGTCTTAACAGCTCAATAAATTTTTCTCCGTCTTTTAGGCTTTTTACGCCGACGGCTATATCAATTATCGGCTTGGCCTTGGCTCCGGGAACAGAAGTGCTTCCAATGTGTTGAATATCTAAAATATGGTCTTTAAGCGTAGAACGAATAAGTTTTTCTTCCTTTTTATATAATTTCCCCCATATTGGATTATAAAATGAAAGTTTAACCTTTTCTTTTTGCAAACCAATAATTTTTATCCTTTTCATACAAAAAATAAACTTTGTTATAATTTTTTAACCAAAGTAGCTAAATCTGATATTTTTCCCGTATCTTTACTTTTTATTTTTTTAATTTTTTCTACTTTAAATCCTCTTTTTTTATAAAACAGACGAGTTTTTTCATAAGACTCAGATTTAGTCGATTCTGCTAAAGTATCAACTCGTAATTCTTCTAAACAAAGATTTTTTAATTCTTTTTCTAATGCTTCTAATAGTTTGGTGCCCACCTTTTTTCTATGAAATTTTGGCTCTACACCCATCCAGCTAATTTTTACTTCCCCATCATTTGAGGTAAAAGTTAAAAATCCAATTATTTTATCCTTCTCCTCCGCAACAAATCCTTTATGAATCTTTAAATCCAAAGGAATGGATTTATTTATAGCAAAATTATCAAACCATTTAGGATGGAGTTTTTTAGCAACATCAATTATGTTTCTAAAATCCTTCTCTGTTAATTTTCTTATTTTCATACACTTTTATCTTATCAAAAATCCATTTCAATTGAAAGCTGAATCACTTTTCTATTGCATGTATTGACACAGTTTTATTATATGATATGCTTAATCTGTAATTAAAAATATGAATAAACAAACAGTCCAAATCTCAATCAGGAGAAGGAACTCAATCAATTTGAGGCTGTTTGTTAGCGTTTAAATTTTTTAGAAGTTCCAAAAACAATTTAATTTGAACATTACCAGGCGGTCTCAAGTTGAGCCGTCTTTTTTTGTTCTTTGAAAATAAGCAGCGAGGGTTGAAAATGCACTCTAAATTAATGACACTCTCGGAAAAAATTATGAGTGAAAACTCATTACTTTGTGTGAGATTAAGCGTGGAATCTTTAGAAAAAGCATGGCAGAAAAGCCGATTGGTAATTGAGCAGGATGAGCAAAATGGAGAGATAATCGCTTGTGGGGCGCTTTGGCATCGAAAAAATTCTGTGGAACTGGGATCGCTTTGGGTTGATCGCAAGTGTAGGGGAAACGGCTATATGAAAAGAATATTTTACCAACTGATTTCGCGTGTTTCTGTAGACGTAAGATTGTTTCTCATAGCAAATAATCCTTCCGTTGCAGGTATTGCAAAAGAACATGGGATGCAAGAAGCAGACGAAAATGATTGGAAATTCGTGGCTAGGTGTCCGCAAAAATGTGAACAATGTGACCGTTTGCCCCAAGAGGAAAGGATTCGATGCTCTCTAATAATTTTTAAAGGGGGACGCAAAGTGTTTTTCAAAAATTAGAGTGATTGTGTTCGGTTTTTTTCAACAGAAGGGAGCTCGGTATGTCAGTACGCAGAGGCAAATCTCGTCGTACTCAGAAAAACATCACAGGGATGAACAGAATGGAGCGAAGGATCGCGAAGTACGACGAGGACAGGGCGAAGAGGGAGGCGAAATACATAAGGAGGAATTCTCTTGGTGTGAAAAGACTGCGCCAGAGGTACGCTGTTCGGGCCTGCTTTCACTAAAGCGGCAGGCAAAGGTTCGGGAGTTGTCCTTTAAAACTCCCATTTTTATTACTGCTATGCACAAGATGAGATACATAGGTAACACCCCCTTACCTAGAGGTTTGGCTGCAGGCAAGTTATGAGGATGGGGTGTTATCGTAAAGCTTGAATGAGTCAAGGTCTTCGTCTAATTGTTTTGCCTTCTTAAGGGCGACACTCAAACTGTCGCCCTTTTTTATTAAAAAGAAAAGATATATTGCAAAAACTAAGGTTGCGTTGCCATCCGGATAATCATCGGGGGCAATGTAGATTTTAACTCCGCCTTTTATGAAGACATCAGCAAATTCTTTCGTACCGGTACAGCACCCCAGACTTATTACGTTTTTATTTTTCCAATTAACTTGTTTTTTAAATTCTTCAGGCTTTATTATCTTTTCGCCAGATAATAAAAAACCATTTTTATATCCATGGCCGCTTATAATTACAGTTTCATCGGTGGTTATTTTTCCCGATAGCAATTTTAAAAATAATTCTTTCGAGCCAATCCAGTGTATAGATACAATATATCCCAAGTATTCCAATGCCCCTCGTAGGGCAACCGATTCCAGGGCTGACCCTTCTTCTAAACAAACTAAGGAAATATTGTTATTTTTTAAACTTTGTTTTTTTTGATTCATATATTTCATATATTAAGAATTTTTATTTTTATTTTATATTCATCAGTACTTGTCTTCATAAACTTTAAAATATTTTTCCCAAAATTCTCGTCCCAACATTTTTATATTATACCACTTTCATACTAAAAAGAAATTATATGTATGTTTATAAACGTGTCAGAAAATTATGCAAAAAAAAAGAGCGCTCCTCATTGAGTAAGCGCTCAGCGTTTTTGAAAAACGCATAGTTGCTACCCGTAAAGCACAATTCCCATTTTGTCGCGGACTTCTGCAGTGGTTTCCGCGATTATGGCACGCGCTTTTTTTCCGCCATCGCGGAGTACCTCCCTGACGTAATCAGTTCTACTAGCGAGCCTGGCGCGCTCTTCCTGGAACGGCTCCAGAATCTTTGCGATACCGTCAACAAGTCGATGTTTGCACTCAACGCACCCAATCGCTGCCCCCATACATGCTGTGGCAATCTCCCTGTTCTCCGTTTCGCCCTGCGTAATCAATTCGTGAACAGGATACACCGATTTGCAACGGTTGTAAGGATCGCCATGATCAGTACTGCGTTTGCGCTCCTGATCTGTGACGCCTTTTGCGAGATATCTCTGCCGGATGGCTTGGATGGGCATGTTGAGGTCGATCGTATTATCGGCCTCGGACTTGCCCATCTTTTCGCCGTCAAGGCCAGGCACCTTCACCATCTGCTCCATCATTTTTGGATCGACGAAAGTGTCGCCGAAACGATTATTAAACTTCCGTGCGAGCTGCTGAGCAAGCTCAACGTTGGGAACTTGATCGGACCCGACAGGAACCAAAGTTGCTTTGGGCCCGAGGATGTCCGCCGCCATAAGAACCGGATAAGTCAGCAACCCCAAGTTGATGTTGTCGGGATTTTTTCTTATCAATTCTTTATATGTCGGAATCCGCATCAAGTCGCCCACGGGCTGAATCATACTTAAGTACAAGCAGAGTTCAGCGATTTCAGGCACGCTTGATTGGGCGTAGATGACGGATTTTTTCGGATCAAGCCCTGCTGCGAGATAATCCATAACTATCTCAATTAGATTGCCCCGTAGTTCTTCGGGATCCTGCAGGGTGGTCAATGTGTGCCAATCTGCGATGAAATACAAGCACGTGTTGCCGGTTTGTTGAAACCGGACGAAATTGTTCACTGCGCCGAGAAGATTGCCAAAATGCAATCTGCCCGTTGCGCGAATGCCGGAAAGAACTGTGTCGGACATAGGTTCCTCTCTTTCTATTGAAAAAATCGGGGTTGAAAACGGAAATTTCAATGTACTGCGAACACGCTATAAGAATAGCACCTAAATTTTAATATGTCAAATGCTTGACCAATAGATTCTATTATGCTAATATCATAATATAGTTCCTTTTAAGAGAGCCGACGTAGCTCAATTGGCAGAGCATTGGTCTCCAAAACCAAGGGTTGAGCGTTCGAATCGCTCCGTCGGTGTTTCCATTATGACTCTTCATCTCGAAGAGTCTTTTTTTTATTTACCGTCGACTTCTTTAATAAAAAAAGCCAACCGTTTTTTCAGTTGGCGTAACCCTCGATATCAAAAATCGTCGGGCTTGATAATAAGAGGGGCAAAAAAGCAAAAATGGGGATTGTGAAAGTAATTGTGTATCCAAAACCATTCTCCATCCCCCATAGTCCCATGCTCATCGCCAAAATAAAACAGAGCACGAACGCAATAATTGTCTCCGTATTTATTTTTATAATGCGTCCCCCAAAATGATGGGAAGTGCCAAAACGAACCTTTCAAAAGCGAGGTAAGATACTCCCTCACTGCAGTATCGTTTTGATTAGCAACTAAAAAATCAAGAATGGCATCTGGAAGAACGATAACGTCAGTGAGCTCGGCGAGGAGTTTTTCGGTGCTTATAAACCCCATGCCGGGCACATCCTTTACTCTCTCACACATGGACCCGATTAAATGGCCCATCATCACAAACATTGGATTTTCGCTATCGCTAACCATACCAGTGTCAGAATAATGAGTCTGCCCTTGATTTTCCAGAAATGGCTTAGCGTAAACAATGGCCAATTTGTCATCTATAAACATTTGACCATTCTCGAAAGAAACCTTGACAACACCCAGCGACTGATGTTTGAGAACTGACCATCCAACCCTCTGTTTAATCTCTTCTCCTTCCCATTCTTTCGGAAAAGATGCTTCGGTGGTATCGACAATGAAACTAGACATGACACTCTCCTTCAAAATTCTGACTTTGCCATTATTCGCTTGACGTACCGAAGTGGTAGTCACAGCCAAAAATAGAGAAATTTTTCCACATTTTTGGCTATGACCACCGATTGCAGATAAACGATGCTTTAAAGAACTATCTATTTTTATATTATCATAGCTTACCTTCCTTTGCAATATTTTTGTCTAACAAAACAAAAAAAGGAGCTTATTGCTCCTATGCCTCAACTTACAAATTTGATTATGAAATCTGTAAGAGAAATGAGGTCTTTGATTTTTATCTGTTCATTAACCGTGTGGGTATCCTTCTCACCGGAACTTATCACTACGGTTTTTATGCCACGTTCGTTAAGAACGTTCGCATCACTGCCTCCAATTGAGTGATAGAACGAATGTTTTGTTCCTTGCGAATCAAACACTGACACAACGTGGCGAACCAGAGGGTCGCTTTCATCATGAAAATAACCATTAGCCAGTCTAGCAGAGGTGAATTCCACCTTGGCGCCAGTTTTTTTGGCAACATCCTTGCAAGTCCTTTTTATCATGGCAAGCAACGTTTCAAACTCATCTTTCTTGGGCCCCCTGATTTCGCCAAATATCTTGGCAAAATCAGGAATGGTATTCCTAAGTTGGTCCTGCATCGCGCTTGCCTCAGCTTTATCAGTAACGCCAGCCAGCCCGCCTAATACGTGCGCGACATTTACCGTGGTAAAACCACCTACTCTACCCAATGGCATTTCGCAGATAAATTGGGCAGCTACTTGGATTGCGTTAATTCCTCTATCCGGGTTTTTCACATGCGCCGTCTTTCCCAAAAAAGTTATATCAAACTTTTCATTGAAAGGGGCGCTTTGCGTTATTCTACCCAAAGGACTCGCATCATCAGCTATCAGACACTCTTTACCGTTCAATAAGGAAATGTCTAATCTCTTTGCACCTTTTGAAATTGCCTCCTCTTCTCTTGTGAAGACAATCTCGAGGGGACGATGAGGCAATCTGCTTTCCGCAATTACAGAAATTGCTTCTATAATTGCGGCGATAAAACCTTTGTTATCGGCTCCAAGTACAGTGGTCCCATCGCTTCTGATAACATCTCCATCAATTATCGGCTTTATCTCTGTTCCAGGTCCAACGACGACGGTGTCTAAATGGCCGCAGAGAATGATTGGTCTGCCTATTCCCTGCAATTTTGCAATAAGATTGCCGTGATCGTCCTTCTGTACCGACAGCCCCAATTTGGCCATCTTTTGCGAAACAAAAGACGATATTTCATCTTCATATCCAGACGGACTTTTTATTTTAGCCAAATCGCAAAATAAACTGACTAGCCGTTTTTTGTTAATGAACGACATAATCCTCTCCTTTCCTGAAGATCGTTTTGGGGTAGTTGACTTATTCTTATTCATAAATTTATAAATGTCAAGTTTTTTTATGCAAAAATTATTCTATAGTTATTCTATCGGTCGTGTATTTTTTAATTTTTTCTTCATTAACTTCAAATCCTAGACCGACATTATTCGGTATGTTAATTGACCCACCAACAGTATCAAAAAATGGATCGATAATATCATCTGAAAAGTATTCTAAAGATGATGACATATCTATCGGTAAATTATAACCAGGCAAACCGGCCAATGCCAAATTAAATACCTTGCCTATTCCGGACTCTAAACGACCGCCAGCAAAAACATCTATATTGTTTTCAAAACAAAAATTATGGATTTCAATTGAACCGTAATAGCTTCCAATTCTCGCAGGTTTAATATTTATTATTTTGCAACAACCCATTTTAATCGCTTTTTTAGCATCACTCAAAGATTTAATGCTTTCATCCAAACATACAGGGGTTTTAATTTGCACCTGTAATTTTGCATGAGCACTCAACTCCTGCGCCTTAAATGGTTGCTCTATCATAGCTATATTAAATTTATCTAATTCTTTAAAAATTTTGGGGTGGTTTGCATTATAAGATGCATTTGCATCAACAGCCAATTCTAAATCTTTATATTTTTTTCTAATAATTTTCACTACTTTTATATCACGATTCGGCGCTATTTTTATTTTTAATCTTTTATATCCTTTTTTTATAAATTTTTCTACTTCGGTCAGAATATATTCTGGATCATCGCTAATTCCAATTGTTTCGCAAGCTTGAACTATAGTATTTGTAGCACCAAATAATTTTCCCAAATACGTTTTCTTTTTCAGGGCCATTAAGTGATAGAATGCGCCCTCTAAACCAATTTTGGTAACCGGATTTTCTGAAAATTTATCTAGAACTTTTGTTTTTAAATCAAGGATGTCGTCAAATGTTTTATTGACTATCAGTGGACAGATTTTACTTTTTAAAAGATCTATCCCCGAAGAAATAGTTTCAGGCTCTGATATAGGGAATTTTAAAAGAGGCGACTCTCCATAACCTACAAATCCGTCATCAGTATAAAACTTGATTATCAGAGTCTCTCGATTTTCGATTGTGCCAAAACTAACCCTTAAACTTTTTTTAAGGGGCAGATTAACTGTAATTAAATCTATCTTATTAATTTTCATTTTTTTATTTTATTATATCATGATTAAAAAGGGCTAGCGAAAAATACGCTAGCCCACTGGTCAGTCTACGGCAAACATAGACCTAATAACTGACTTTTTATCAGCAGCAGAATTGAGCGCTTTTAACGCCAGTTCCGACCTGCTTACACCGGAACTGATGATAGCCGCAACCGGCCCGAGAAAGTTTTCTTCTCCCAGACCCCTGGCAGAAAGACCATCCAAAGCTATGGACAATAACTTTTCTGCTAGCGGCAAAACCTTGCGTGTGCTAATCTCGGTTCGGCGAAGCGGCTCGATTTGGGCCGAAGAAAACATTGATCTCCAAAAATCATAATCATACTGAAAAGCAAGATGCTCTGCAGTGTCGAGGTTTTCCAAAATGCCAAGAACAAATGCTAAAGAACAGAATTCCTCCCCGGGAAATCCGGTGGCATTACATCGGTTCTCTATCACTATTTTTGTGGCATTTTTCTCGAAGAAAGAGTCCATTCTTCCAAGGCGGAAAGCCTCTATCAATTCTGCAAGAGCCACTTCCTGACCAAACTTCCAACGGGGACGACAGAATCCGAAGTACGTCCAGTCTGTACAGTTAACGTGGTCCATGTCTGGCATCACAGCGATTTCTTTTCCAAGAACATCAACCCCTGTCCAACCCCGAGCTGGAACATTCGTAAGGAATTTCCAGAAAGTCGGGTGGTCGGGAACATAAAACAAGCCGTGTTTTTTTGTACCCAATAGAAACATAGGGCTGGTATTCCACAAAAGGTCGAAATAACCCTGCCAATTTAAAATTTCTGACAGGGGAATATTGACCTTTTGAATGTCACTCCTAAATCGGGCTATCGGTGATGAAACCGAGTCCAGCCACTTTTTGGGGCGTATGCACAAATATCCGCTGCTATGGTGCAAGTCGGGAGCATTCCTGAAGATAAACATCATCAAGCCACAGAGCCTGATTAAAACTCTGAATGCCCGAAATGACTCTTCTGCAGGAACATCAATAACTTCCTGAATTGCTGCCACATTAAGCAATTTTTCATGCGGCCACCCTCTGCTTTTTATGGCGTAATCGTAAGCCGACCGCGGAGTCCTCAACCTATAGTACTCCTCTTTTGTGTCTCCCGTATAAGGGTGGACACCCAGCCCCAACAACATTCCGCCGACGGATTTAACTTGTTGTAAAGCCAACTCCTTCAGCTTAGAAAATTGTTGCTTCAGGGCGGCTAAACTGACTTCCGGGCTAGGAGCGATTTCAAGCAATGGACCCGTATCAGTCGATATGGACTGATTAGGATTCAAGCATCCATCTACAGCAACATTTTGCCGGAAAGCCCCAGTCGCCAAACCGTTAACCGGGTCAGAAGAAACACTCCAACCGTCTTTCCCTAGGCTGGCCCATATTCGACGAATTCTATCCTGAGGCAGTCCGGTTAACGTATCCGAACAAACCATAGGATATTCAACTTCAAGTCCGATTTTTCTCTTCATGTGCATGTTGATCTCCTTTCTGAATGTTTAGAATTCGGGAGAGCGGGATGCTCCCGCTCTCCCGAGAAAACTCGCACTATGAGATTTCTACCGCCTTAAAGATTCTGCGGAAAGAAAACCAATCAAGGCTTCGAAATCTTTAAGCGCGCGAGCGTGTTTAACACTCGTTCCTTGTAACGACTGATAGCGCGACAAACACCAGTCAGCCCCATGAATTTCCAACTCGGTGAACGTAGGCTCACCATCAATTGGAATATAGCAAGGACTGCTGCAGACCGACATAAACCGATCCGTCGGATTTAAGTCTGTGCACAGGTCGAGTCTGCGCTGACAAAGGAACTTCCTCGCTACTGCAAACATTTCCTCGGACAAGCTCATCAAGTTGATGAATTGATTTCCATCTTTTGGATATGCCCTTTTCCAAATTAATGGATGATACATATCCAGCCAAGAAAACGGATGCGCAGCAGTGTACAGCATAGAATTTTTGACACCAGAACCGCCACCGTGGCGCCTTCCCGACGTCTTGATTCGCTGTATAGCTTGGGATACTTTCTGATCGCAAGAATTCTCCAACTCAGCACCAATCGAATTCAGGAGCTTAAGCGCTCCATTTCGAGGCGGCTCTGCTTCGTCGAAGAAACAGGTTATTCCTCGACTGCCAAAGAACTCACTGATCACCTTGCGGAATCTGGACTGCCAAGGTGGCCAGCCATTGCAATAGCTGGCTATCGGCGTAGGGTCGATCACCCTTACCGTCGATTTGAAGCCGAGACCACGAAGTTGTCTGACCACGTCTGCAACCGGAATCAAACCTGCACAAAATCTGGCAGGCAACCCCGACGGAAGCTCGTAAGCAACAATGCTGATTTGAACAGCATGCTTGGGTCGTAAGGAAAGATTTCCATTCACCCAAGGCGACCCGATCTTGACATTATTCATATCACCCATATCACCGACCCCCCTTTTGGAAGAGTTTGACGTAGTTGAGCAAAGCATCAAGCCGTTCCGTTGACACGGAATGAATCAACTCGATGACTCTGCGATGTGTCTCTTGATCTTTATGGCCGTAAGGATCTTCCACGTCTTCTATGTTTCCTGCAAGCTCCGTGAAAAGCCTCATCTTATATCCGTGCTCTGGAAATTGCTTTGCCAGGCTGTTGGGCTTTCCAATAAGCACACCTCTATCCATAGCGAGAATAAGCAAAGCTTTTTCTACGATGGATAAATCCACGGGCGTGCTTTTGACATCGGAAATATCAATTCCGATTTCCTGCAATACAGGACTGCTTGCCGACCACTCATTCTCATAATCTTTGAGATTCTTGCCGACCGGCGGTGAAGCTTTCTGCAACCCGCGGGAAACAGCGACGAAATCCTTGTCCAAACCTCTTACCTTCAGTGCCTGGTTAATACAGCGCTCGGCGACTACCGAACGCTCAATGTTTCCACTGCACACAACGAGGATTATTTTCGGCTCAGTTATGTTATTCCTTTCATGATGTAAATGTGCTATGAGAAGTTCTGCGAACTTTCGCAGATAAAAAAACTTCTCGTCTCTATAGCGTAGCAAAATCTACGCAACAGGGACGAGAAGTGTTCTCGCGGTACCACCCTTGTTCTCAATTTATTTATAAAAATTGAGCGCTTCGTTGACTCCTCAAAAGTTTAAATCTTTTGATTTAACAACTATCCTATGATTACGGAGGAAGCCGGACTTCCACTAACGCAGAAGCCATCTCATCGGGCCCAACCCCCAGTTTTCACCAGGGACCCGAGTCAAAGATTTTATGGTTTTCAATGATATAGTGTATCTTATCAGATTATAAAACCTTGTCAAGCCCTTGACATATCTTTATATAATGCTAATATAAAATATCGGACAACGCCATTTTCCCTAACAAAAAGGAGACTCATATGGCAGACGCTGTCCAAACGCACGTTCACATGACAACTTGCCCAAAATGCGGCAAGAAGGCTCCCGAGTTCAACGAGCAGGAAAGGCACAACTTCTGCCCTGCTTCGGAAGGCACCAAAGTAGTTACCATTTGCATGGAGTGCAAGATGAACGATTTCAGGGTGTCAACCGGGGGTCACGGAGTCCGTATAATTCATTGATGTATATATTGCATCAATGAATTAAATAGGGGGCAATAATGGAAACATAATTCGCCCCTTTTTTTTGTTGCATTTTAAAAGGCATCCTGTTGTTGTTCAGCAACAGGATGCCTTTGGTGCAGACGACTCCTCCCTATTCCTCACAGGATATCCTTAATCCGATTGAGGGTGGAAATCTGTTCCTGCGGAAGGACATTCCCCAACACATTGTTGAGGATTGTCACGATTCCCGCGGGAACGCTTTTTCGCCTTTCGATCGCGAAAAGCATTCCCTTAGGGAACAATGTGACTTCCTTAATCACAAACTCTCTCTCGGGAAAAACATTTCTAAGAAGAGAGATGATTCCTCGCGCATTGAACCAGTGAGAGATAAAGAATCCCTCGAGGTCCCGATGTGCGCTTACAACTTGCAACGCCACCAGATCTTTGGATCGAACAACGATTGTATAGTCGCTTGCAAGTTGCCTCCTTGTGTCAGCGAGCTTCTCGGAGGGCCAAATCGGCTCCACGAAAAAGCCGTAGTGGTCGGTTTGCAACAACCCGTCTCTCAAGACGAGCCAATCAAACCAGAACCGCTCGCCAAGAATCTCGCAGTTCTCCATGTACTCATCGAATCCGCAGAATTGGTATTCGTTTTGCGGATCCGGGTTAAAAAACCCATCATCAGAGTACACCCCAAGCAAAAGCGTACGAGGTCTGTCCTTTTTGATTTGGACGCAAACGTCCTCAATCGGACCGGAGTAAAATTCCATTTTAATCCCGCAACTTTTGCAACCAGCCAAGACATTCTCTTCTGCTTTTTGCACCATGTCCGGTGCTATGTCGTTGAAGAAAATTCTCGGCAACTTTGCTCCACAGCGACAATATCCGTTCTCTTCGGAGCAGTATTTCGCTTTAAGTATCGCGAGTGGATCGCGACACCCTACTGCTCCGCCCAGCGTCACAATCTCAGAGTGAACGTCGGGATCGGTTCTTTCAATGACGCAGGCAATCTCGTGTGGATTGTCATTCGTCATGTCGGTAGCCTCGTATGTACGAGCTTGCCGATTCCAAAAAGCAATCTGTCCGGCCCGAGTGAGCTCGGGCTTACGCCACTCCCAGTTCATAAGTCACCTCCTTGGCATCTCTAGCAAGAAATGCCGCTGATGGTTGCCCCGGCAATCCTTTGAATGTCTTTTGGAGACACCTTAAGACTGCTGGTTAGAGACCCAAATCCACAGTAGATTTGGCGCTGTCTCATTACATCCTCATCAATCACCACACGTCCTTCTATGCCGAAAGGAGGCACTCCTCCCAATGGCATTCCAGTCAACGATTCCACTTTTTCGGGAGAAAGCATATCCAATTGCCCGCGGCCCACACCTAAAGCATTGGCCAACAGTTTTTTGTCTAGGCGTTTTCCTCCCGGAATCACCGCCAGGATCAGCTGGTCTCTGCATTTTACAACCAATGTTTTGGCTGTTTGCGCTAAAGGAACCTTGAGAATCCTATCCACGTCGTCCATGGTTCGGACTGGATTGTGAGAGAGCACCTCGTAAGGTATGCTACCTTGATCAAGTATCTCTCGAAGTTTAGTTTGGTCGCACATCATATTGTTCCCTCTTTTTTAAAGTGTCAAGGTGCTGGATTGACAGAAAATATCCAATGAAATTAACTGATATTTAATGCTACCACTAATAAAATAATTTAGTCAAGTTAGATAAACATTTTAAAAATGAGTTTGGGAAACGATTTCCTTTCTCAAAAATTTTTGCTCCAACATTTTTTTATTATATCACTTTATGAATAAAAATAAAAACGCCTAATTGGCGTTTTCCGCATTAAACATCTTAAACAATATCAAAATTGACACTATTTTTTCACCATTTTTTTAAGGAATAACCGGAAGAAGGTTTTTCATAATAATTTCATTTACTCTTTTTCTCCCGATTTTTTCACCGGCCCCGATTACTTCTAAATAAAGGGGGGCTCCCTTTTTATCTAAATCTAAATTTATCTCTGGAGCAATTTCCACAGTTTTAGCAACTTTGCCTTTTTTAAAGGTAATATTTAAAGCGTCAGCTTTTGGATCGTAAGTAATTTCCATAAAAATTTAAAATTTATTTAATTTAGGCTTCTTTTCCCAGTGTTGAGTAATGACAATAGTGTCCCCATTCTCCATTCTGTATATCACTTTAAGATAGAGCTTGTCAAATTTTTTATAAATAACCATTCTATCAGAATAACTGGAGAATTTGTAATCTGGCGAATATAATGCACCTTTAACTGTTATTTTTGAAATCCCCCTCTGTTTCAATTTTAATAAAGCATGTTCGCTAAAAATTATCATAAATTTATTGAAACACTATTTTTATCAACAGCGATGCTTGTTTTCATAAATCCTAAACCTTAAACCTTAAAATATTTCCCTCAAAAATTTTGCCCCAACATTTTTTCTTATCCAAGTTAAAACTTTTGTAATTTTTTCCATTTATTAAAAACTTATTTTTTAATTATATCACCTTTGGCTATTTTCGACGCCCCAGAATATCAAAACCATCCATAACCGCATTGCACAAAAAATCTTCCAACTGGCTCTGGTCGGTTTTAGTTTGGGCTTTATAAAGATAGGTATAATATAATTTTTTCTGTTCTTGACGGATGATAGCAGGGGCCAAATTATATTTTAAAAACATTGCATTCATAAGCAAGCGTCCAACCCGGCCGTTACCATCGGAAAAAGGATGGATCTGTTCAAATTTGCTATGAATACTTGCAGACAGGGAAATAATGTCATTAGTTTTTTTGGCGGCTTTATTGGCAACTTCTGGCATTAATTTAGGAACGCTTAAATAGTTTGCTGTAGGCAAATCAACGCCCATAATTCTTACGGCGTGATTGCGGTACGCGCCGGCATCAGAGCGAATTCCATTCATAAGCATACTATGGAGCTTAACAACTAAACTTTCATTAATTTTTTCCTTTTTAGATATGTAATCAAATAAAAAATTTAAAGCTGTCTGATGATTTTTTGCCTCCAACTGCTCTGTTAAGCTTTTGTTCGGCAAGGCAACATTATCAAAAAGCACGGCTGCTGTATCTGCCTCGTTAAGAGTGCTCCCCTCTATGCTGTTGCTATGGTAAGTAAGTTTTAAAATGAATTGGTCTCTAATATCCGGGTTATTCAAGATTTCATTAACAATACTTTTATATTTGGACGATTTTTGCTGTAATAATTGTTTCTTTGCCGCGAGATCTTTTTCCGGAATTAATTTTTGGCCCGTAACCTCTAAAAAAAGCTCGTCAATTTTAGCCTGCATCTTTGGCCTTGGAGCAGCCTTACCTGTCCACCAACTATTAAAAGCAGCAAAAGACACGCCGAACCTTTCAGCTAATTTGGTCTGAGTTAAACCAAGATTTTTTTTAATAATCTCTAATTTCTGTTTTGTTGTCATAATTATGGAAGAAAAACCTCTTTAAACCTATGTTACCAAACTTTATAAAGTTAGTCAAAAGTTGCGTAACTTTATAAAGTTACGCAAAACATTTAAAACCTCTTTTTTACCAAACCATAGAATACGGGAAAACAATTTCATTCTTTAAAATCATTTTTTATTTAAAATATTTTTCCCAAAATATTGCCCCAACATTTTTTTATTATACTACTTTTGATTTAAATTTGATATAACCTAGAAATATTGTAATATAAAATTAACAACAACTATGAAAAAACATAGTACAAAATTAACAGCTAACAGGCAAACTATTATTTTAAAACTCGGGGGGAGCGTATTAACCGAAAAAATGAGCGGGAAACCGCAACTAAAAAAAGCAGTTGTCCGGCAGTTAGCTAAAGAATTAAAACAATTTGTCAAATATTCTCCGCAAACTAAAATAATTCTCCTGCATGGCGCCGGGTCTTTCGGCCATCCATTGGTCTATCGATATAAGCTACTTGAACAACCCCTAACGACGGCCAAACTTTTGGGTTACGTTGAAACCATATGCTCCATGCGACACATGGGCAATCTTATGACAAGTTATTTTCAATCTGCCAATCTGCCGGTTTTACCCATTCAAACTAGCGCAGTTCTAACCGAAAAAAATAATACAATGGCGCTCTCTAATCTCCGCCACCTCTGGCAAATGCTAAATACCGGCTTTATTCCCATGTTGGGAGGCGATATGGGATTTACCGAAAAAAAACAAGCCGTTGTTATTTCAGCTGATAAATTGGCTGTTATGTTAGCTAAAGCATTTCTTAATTCTAAAATAATTTTTGCGACGGACGTTGATGGCGTTTTTGAAAAATTTTCTCCCCCTAATAACGCACAGCCGCTTTCTGTTCTTTATTCAAAAAAAATAAAAAATATACTCAAAAAAATGAACGAACAGAAAAACGGCTATGATACCACCGGGAGCATGGCTGGGAAACTTCGGGCATTGCTGTCTCTTAGAAAAAAAGAGGTGATTATATTTAATGGCCTTAAACAAGGTAATCTAACAAAAGCGCTAACCGGCCAACAGGTCGGAACGCGTTTAATATTCTAAAAAAATTATACATGAAAAAGCGGGCTTCTGATATAAACGCCCGCCATATTATTTTATTTGAGGGCAACAGTGCCTACAGAGCACCCCCCTTTTTTTATTTACAAAATCGTTTATCATTTCCCGCGCGCCTTGTCGCAGCCAAAGATTTAGCGCTGTTTGGGGCTCCACCCATTGATAATTGCCCACGTCTTCACTATTTGAATTTTTAAAATCCGGAAGACGATCATTAACTGCTTTAATAAAATAGAGTTTAACCCAGACATGCGAAACGATTCTATAGTTTCCAATGCGCGCTTTAAGTATTTCATCAATTGGAAAACAAAGTCCGGGCAATTCTTCGTCAACTAGTCTAAGAATGGCAGAATAATCTGATTCGTTATGATTTGATGTTTCCATAGGAATAGAAAACATCCCAAAATATTTTCCAAAATGAGGCTTTGCCTTAAACTCCTGCAAAACAAGAATTTTCCCTTGCGGATTCTGGACAATCAGCGCCACACCGCGGATGCGTTGCACGGTCATATTTTTCTCCTTTTTTCCTATACATCAAGCGCCAAAGCGTCGCTGGCGTCCACGAAAATTTTCAATCGCGTTTTTGAGGTCATCGATCGTAAAATCGGGCCAAAGTTTTTCTAAAAAGATCATTTGAACGTCTGCAATATCCCACATCATAAACCCAGCTGATAGATGCGGTTCTCCGCCTGTGCGAACGAGAAAATCTACCGGGGGTAAGTCCTTAGTTAAAAGCCGGTTTTTAATAGTTTGTTTGGTGACAATTAAAGATGCGTCTTTTTTGGCTTCCTCGGCAATCGCTTGAACCGCCTGAAGCATCTCCTCTATACCGTCGTAAGCAATAAGCAAATTAAGCATGAATCGGTTATACGCAATCGTTGCTTTCATTGCTGTTTCTATGCTTCGCTGCGTTTTTTCGCTCAAAAATGAAGTCCAATATCCCAAAACCCGAATCCGGATTTGATACTGGTGAATAGCTTCATTGTTTGCGAGGGTGTTAAATCCATCAGCAAATAATTTATCAAGGAAGCGGGTTTCTTTAGAAGAGCGCGTTGTTAAATTGGCTATAGAAGCCCCCCAAAAAGTAAGGCAATCCATTTCTAATTCTTTGTACTCTGTAATGTTTTTTACCAAACGTTCCAAAACATTAATCCCCTCTCGATGTCCTTCAATAACAGGAAGGCCGTGTATTTTGGCCCAGCGCCGATTGCCGTCTGGAATAACTGCAACATGAAAACCCATATTTTTTCTCCTTTCTAAAAAGTTCGTTCCGCAATATAATCTGCCAGACCTTCTAAAATTTGTTTTACATTTGCGTTAATTGAGAGCTCTTTGAGTTGTTTTTTTCCCTCTTCTGTCAAAGACTTAACATAAGAGCGGGCATAATCAAGGGCGCCACTTGTCCGCATAATCTCTCTAACTTCTTCAATATCAATCAGGCTAATTTGTGGATTGCCGAGTAAAAGATCCAAACGTTTTTTACAATCTATGCCACCAAGTTTACGCGCCGCTACAGTAAGTAACGTCTGTTTTCCCTCTTTAATATCAGAGGTGACAGATTTGCCCAATTCTTCCTCGCTTCCGAAAACGCCGAGGATGTCATCTTGAATCTGAAAAGAAATACCAACGGGAATGGCGTATTTGCTTACCTCTTTTAGCAACCTTTCATTAGCACCCGATAAAAGCAATCCGATATGAAGCGGGCCTTCAATTGTATATTTTGCGGTCTTTAAAAGATAAATTTGCATTACTGCCTCCTCAGAAACTTCCTTTTCAAACGGCAGGACAATATCAAGCCCCTGACCTATTACTGTGTCTATTCCTATTGCGCATAATTTTTGAAAAGCCCGTATTATTATCTCCGCTGGCAAATCAACATGGGTTAATGCTTCGGTGGCCATTACAAAACTCAGGTCGCCAACCAATATTGCCATAGATTGACAAAAATGTTGGCGCTCGGCGTCGCTTTTTAAAATTCGACTGGACCAAGCTTCAAACATTTTGTGCATTGTCGGCTGGGATCTTCTGATTTCAGACAGATCGATAATATCGTCATGAATCAATAAAAAGCTGTGCAATAGCTCGGTGCCGGCAGCTGCTGGAAAAACATCGTCTGGTTTATTACCGCCACCAGCTTGATATCCCAGTACCACCATAGCCGCCCGAATCCTTTTCCCGCCTGAAACGGAAAAATCGCGAATTTTTTCAGCTAGAACCTGACCCATAGCATCAATTTTGGTTAGCCCTTTAAGCTTCTCGTTAAGGTAGCTGTTGAAATATGATTCAAAGGCCATCTTAAATTCTACAAAATACTGCCGAGCTCTCTCTATTGTTTCCATTTTACTCCCTTTCTCTTTCAACTCTCAAAAACCCTATTCAATTGTCAAAGCCGAAAACCACTCTCGGCGTTCGGCGTACTGAATTAACCTTATAGAAATAAAATAATTTAGTCAAATTTCTGTCAATAATTACAGCGCGTTTCACCTATATATTACTATAATTTGCCGGATGATTAATTCGTTTGGTTTCAGAAATTCTCCTTTGAAATCAAACCAGACTCGCATAAAATCTTCTCTTTTCAATTTCCTCATTTCTCCTATTTCCGGATCCTGCAGATAAATAGAATTATCGTCCAATCCCATGACCACCGAATAGTGGCCGTCGGATGTACTTGAATCTCCGTAATCAGTTCTGCCCCTTGTGAACCAATCCACTATCACAGGAACCCCTTTTTTAAGCCATTTTTCTATGTCTTTAAAACTGCTGTTGTTTTTGATTTTCACCTTGAAGCCCAGCTTTTCTGCCGCGGTTTTTATGCCCTTTTCGTCAATGCCCAATTTCTTTTTGTGCCCCGCTATTTTCGCTAATTCTTCCTCTGATTTATTTACGCCGTAATATTCCAAAACTATTTTAAGCGAAGCCGGCCCGCACATGTCTGCGTCCAACGTTTCCTGAAACGGTTTTACGTCTAATAATATTTTTTTCATTGTTTTATTTTTTCTAAAAGTAAAACTGGGTAACCTTTGTTGATTTGTATTTGCTCGGCGTTTTTGATGCCCAGTTCTTCCAAGAAATTTAAACAAGATTTTTTCGCCTCTGCTGTGCTTTCAAAATTTCCTTTTGCCTCAACTTCAATAAAACTGCCTAATCCTTCAATTTTATCCAAAGCTATTTCCAAATCTCCGCAATCCCAATATTCTCTCTGCTTGTCTACTGTTATCACTTTCTTAAAATCCAGAAAATTCAAAATCTTTCTAAATTCACTTGCGTTTGAAATTTCCGTTTCGTATTCCTCGGCGCATTCCTGCTCGCCGTTCGCCTTTTTATTTATAGATTTATCGTATTCAAAAATCACTTTGTCCGGATTGGTTCTTATTCTCAGCCATTCAACGGGGTGTGGTTTTTGGGCAAAAAAATCCCTATGACAGGGAACATAATATTCATCAATTTGTTTTATTGATTTTATTAACTTTCCCGCCAATGACACCTTTTGTTTAATATCCTCAAAATTATCTATTCCTACTTTTATTTCTACTTCAACATTCATACTATATTAATTATTTTTATTACCGTTCCCATTCTTTAACTTCTGGGTGGAAATCTACTTGATATTCCGGGATGCCCAATGAAATTCCGTATTATTGCTTTGCCTCGTCGTATTGCTCCTTGCTTTGCTTATCAATATAAAACACTTTGTTGCTAAATATTATGTAATGATGCGTGTCATTTTTGTAATCTGCGTACCAATTATGTTTAGAATCTAGGGATAGACTTAGTTCTTTTGCGACAGAACCTGCTTTTTCTTCCGGGACTTCAACAGTGTGCAAAGTCCATTGCTCTATCCACGGAGTTTTGTGTTTTTCTATGACTTTTTCAATTTTCGTCTCGAGAATTTTTACCTGTTTTAAAACGTCTTTTTTCTCAAGACTTTCTTCAATTATCACGCCTTTATAGTTCATATTTTTATCTTAATCTAATTGAATTACAAATAATCCTTTTTCTTTGATTTCCTGTTCTTGGCCAAAATCATCAAGCTTAAATTTTAGCAAAAAACTTGCTTTTTTCTCAATGCTTTTGCCGGTGTATTCCTTGGTTTTAGGATCCCATTCTTCCAACAAAAGCGTATCTTCTTCCGCAATATCAAAATCTGCAAGCCTTAATTCAAACTTCTTTTTTCCGGAAGAAATAAGTTCGAAATACTCCGGCCATATTTTCTTTTTTATTATTGCCATATTTTTATTTTATAATTTCCATTTTATCTCCATTGATAATCAGCACCTCACCATCACGTAGGGTTTTGTAAGGAATATTATTGTCTTTATTATATTGAACCTCCTTATTTACTAAAGCAGATTCTGGGTGGTCTGATTTATAGTGGACTGACACATTATAATCTAATATTCCTAAACCATCCCATATAATTTCACTATCGTAACCATCCGAAATGTTATTTGGATTATCTACGATGTCCAAACCATGCAAACTTTTTTGCAACACTACAACAGCCGCACTAAATCCACCATAAACAATACTATCCTCGCTCAATAATTTCTTTATGATATTATCAAAACCACTTTGTTTCATGGCTCTCCTTAGTAAAAAAGTATTACCACCCTCAATCCAAACCAAGTCTTTTTTTCTCAAAAATTTTTCCAATTCTTTTTCTTTACCAAAATAATTTCTTAAATCTAATTCTTCGGTATTAAATCCCAAATCGTTTAATATTTTAGTTTCTTCTGGCAAAAAATAACCCCTCTGTTCCTTTTTATGGTCTCGGGCATTAATAATTATTGCTACATTTTTATTTGAACCGGTAAGCTTAACCAGTTCCTGCGGTTTATTGCCGATTTTGAACGATGATAAATATAGGCGCATATTTTTTAATGTTTTTATTTATAAAAATTTAATAATTATAATCTGTGATTTCTTTCTTAACATTATTTTTTAAGCTATCGAATTCATCTGAATCTTTAATCGATATTATCCTAGGGACGCAACAAGCACATTGCGCGGAAGCATTCTTGCTGGTACACGGGCGTCTTTTTTTAGCCATTTTTTAATATCTTTATAATTGCTGTTGTTTTTGATTTTAACTTTAAATCCTAATTTCTCTGCTACATTTTTAATTCCCCTATCATCAATGCCAAGCCCATTTTTATGTCCTGCCATTTTCGCCAATTCTTCTTCTGATTTATTTACGCCGTAATATTCCAAAACTATTTTAAGCGAAGCCGGCCCGCACATGTCTGCGTCCAACGTTTCCTGAAACGGTTTTACGTCTAATAATATTTTCTTCATTGTTTTTATAAAATATTAATGCCGAATTTTTTAAGTTCTTCTGATAGCGACAATATCGGCAGACCCACTATATTAAAATAATCCCCTTCTATTTTTTCAACGAATAAAGCTGCCTTGCCTTGAATGGCATAACCGCCTCCTTTATCTAATGGTTCACCAGTAGCGATATATGAATCAATTTCCTGTTCGGAAAGATTTTTAAAATACACTTTTGTTTCTACCGAATTTGAAATTTGCTTACTGGATTTGGTATCAATTATTGTAAATCCGGTTATAATCGAATGTGCCCGGCCACTTAATTTTTCCAGCATATATTTTGCCCTTTCTGGTGTTTTTGGTTTTCCAAAAACCTCATTACCTACGGCAACTATCGTATCAGCAGAAATAACAATTGCATCTTTATATCTTTTCGCCACGTCTCTTGCTTTTCCTAAAGACAAATGCTCGGCCAATTTAGCGGGGTTCATTTTTAAAGTCATATCCTCTTCGTAATTACTCGGATCAATCTCGAAATCCAAGCCGATCTGCAAAAGCAACTCTTTTCTCCTTGGCGACTGCGATGCTAAAATTATTTTTTTCATTTTTTAAATATTTTAAATTTTAAAAATGGATTTTCCATATCAAAAACTATTTTTGGCGTTTGGTTATTTATTATTTCAATTGCTTCAACCGAGATATTATATTTCATGCTGTAAATTGCCGTAACTCCGCAAAATAATGCCTTATAATAATCAAACCCGATCTTTTCTGAAGCCTCTTTAACTTCTTTTTCTGACTTCCCTTCAATTTCCACAAACGGCTCTAAAAACGGCCACTCATCAATGCAAATTTCAACGCCGTCTAATTCCCATAATTCCCTTTTTGTTTCTTGATAAGATTTCATTCTGCAACCAATTGTTTTCAACAGTTCTTTGCCTGCATCAAAGTTGTCTATTATTAAATTTATTTCTTTTTGATCTTCTATGTTTTTTCCGTTAATTTCCTTATAGCTCATTGTTATTTTATCTTGTTCGTCTCTTACCCTCAACCAAGCATTGCCATTTTCGTGGCCCTTGGGCAAATCAAAAGCAAAACGCTTTTGCAAAAATTCGGGTTTTATCAATTTTGCCCTGGACGCTTTCAATTTTTTCCGTATTTCGTCCTTATTTATATTTAAAAAAGTTGCTTCGTATTCTATGTTCATAATATTATTAAAAATCTTCTTTTTTTCATTTTTTAACTTTTGATAATATATTTTTTATGTTATCTGAAATATTAAGTTTAGAAAATTCCTTGTCTGACGGGTTTAATAAATAATATTTACAATGTTCGGTTGAGTTTATTTTAATATCTCCTGGTTCGGTTTTAACCAAAAAGTTAAACTGCCTTGTCTTTTTTCCTGAGCTTGAAGAATAATCAAAGAAGCCAAGATAAGAAACAATTTTTATTACTTTGAGGCCGGTTTCTTCTTTCACTTCTCGGGTTAGCGCGTCTAAAATTTCCTCTCTGGCATTTACGCCTCCGCTTGGCAGCTCAACCAGCCCAGCCATAAACTCGCCTAGTGCCCTTTCAAGAAGTAAAAATTTGTTATTTCGCATTATAACCGCACCCGTCACCAATTTTTGAATGCCATCTTTTTTGGCCAGATAAAGCAATTCTTGAATTATTGTCCCATCAATGTTTGATTTCATAGAAATTTATTTTTATTTCCAGCCGTGTCCGCTGTGGAAAAGGGTTAGCCGATGTTTTTTGCTATTATCATCATTCCGGGTTTTTTCTCTCCGTGATAAGAAGTAAAAAAAGTCCTCTTGAAACTGATTATTTCAAACCCCGCTTTTTCTATTAGCTCTGATATTTCTTTCTTGTAAAAGTTGTGGCTTCTGCATAATTCTTCGCCATTTTTTTTGTCTCTTATTGATAGCGTTCCGTATTCGCCCGTTAATTTAAAATCTTCCTTGTATCTTTTTTCAAACTCATCGCTCATTTCAAATTCTGCCACATGCAAATACCCGCCCTTTTCCATTATAGATTTTATTTTTCTTAAACATTTTGCTCTGTCTTTTTTATTTAACGAACACAATAATCCTTGCGATAGCGCCCCTTTGAACTTTTTTTTGAATTTAACAGTCAATATATTCGCGCAATATACTTCTGCTCCAAAAAACCAAGCATCTTCGTTCAATAGTTCTATCGCCTCTTTGTTTATATCTATTCCCATTACTTTTAATCCCTTCGTGGCGCAGACATATACAAACCTGCCCTGTCCGCAACCTACTTCTAAAATATTATCTCCTTTTTTAAAATAATTCCAAAATATTTTATCAACCCTTGTTGAAGAGGGTATTTTATTAGGAGGAATTTTAGCCCATAAATTATCCATGCTTGTGTTGGATTTATATATACATTGATTCTATTGATTTTTTATAATGATTTTCAATAATATGCCTGCGCAGTTTTAAGGTTGGGGTGAGTTCGTCTTGTTCTTGAGAAAATTCTTGGGGCAGCAGTTTGAAATTTTTGATTTTTTCAAATTCGCTAAGGTTTGGATTTATTTTTTCATCAATTCGGTTTTGGAAAATAGCCAAAAGTTCAGGGCTTTTTGTTAATTTATCATGCTCTTGCAGGGGCAGGTTGTTTTTTTTCAAATATGTTTCAACTTCCTGCCAGTCGGGAGCAATTAAGGCGGAAATAAATTTTCTTTTGTTGCCGATAATCATTGCTTGAGAAATAAATTTGTCATTGTTTAGAAAATTTTCAACTCGTTCCGGCCAAACATTTTTGCCTCCAGAAGTAACAATCATTTCTTTTGCTCTGCCGATAATTGTCAAAAAACCTTGTTTATCAATAAATCCTAAGTCGCCGGTGCAAAACCATCCTTCTTTATTGAAATATAATTTTGTTTCTTCTTTGTTTTTTAGATATCCCTGAAAAACATTGGGGCCTTTTACTAAAATTTCTTTATTGTCGGTAATTTTAACTTTTACTCCTGGAATTATCTTGCCAACGGTTCCGAATTTAAAACTATGCTCTTGGTTTGCGGAAATTACCGGCGAGGTCTCTGTTAAGCCGTAGCCCTCCAAAATTAAGATTCCCATTTTAAGAAAAAAACGGCCGATATTTTCGTTTAAAGAAGCGCCGCCGGAAATAGTCAGCCGTAATTTTCCTCCTAATTGCTGTCTTATTTTTTTAAAAACAAAAAAATCGGCTATTTTGTACCTTAAAGTATTTGATTTTTGCTTTAATACCCATTTAAAGACCTTTTTTTTAAAAGAAGACGAGCTATTTATTCTATCCCAAACAACATCATGGAATTTTTCAAAAACACGAGGGACAGAAATCATTATAGTGGGCTTTACTTCTTTTAAATTAACAGATAGCTGTTTTATATTTTCCGCGTAAGCTATAGTGGCTCCATAGCATATTGGCATATAATAACCTGTTAATCTTTCTAAAATATGAGACAAAGGTAAAAAAGATAAAAAAACGTCGTTCTCTTTTACTGGAACTACCTCGTTAACTGCCTCGACATTGCTTAAAAAATTTCTATGGGTTAAAATTACGCCTTTTGGCTTGCCGGTAGTGCCGGAGGTGTAGATAATACTGCAACAATCGTCAGGATCTAAAAATATTTTTTCATATTCATCATTTTGATTTTGAGAAAATATGGCTTTCCAACTAAGAACCTTGTTGCTTAAAATATTTTTTTGAGTAGCGGTTAAATTTTCCAAAAAAATAATTTTTTTAAGGTGTTTTAAATATTTCTGTCCCAAGAGAACTTTATTTAAAAGATTGCTATTTGAAACAATAAGAATTTTTGCCTGTGAGTGATTTAAAACGCCACAAAGCGCTTTTGGATTAAAAGTTGTGTGCAGGGGAACGACAATAGCGCCGATTGTCATAATTGATATGTCGGAAATTAACCACTCTGGTCTGTTTTCTGATAAAATTGCCACTTTGTCGCCCTTGCCCACTCCGAGAGCCTGAAGTTTTCCGCTTAGAATTATTATTTTTTTAGACAGTTCTTTATAGGCAACGGGGAAGTAAACGCCTTCTTTTTTATATAAAAGAGCGTGTTTGTTAGGGTGTTTTTTGGCGGTTTCAAAAAAAACTTCAGGGATTGATTTATACATTTTCGCGGATAAAATTATAGATTTTACAAAATAATCCTTCGCATTCTTTCCCCATAATATTGTGTCTGTTGCTATTGAGCCAGTAAATTTCTTTTTTAAGAGAGCCGATGTTTTGAAAGATATAACTTGCGCTTCTGGGATGTATTACGGGATCTACGCTGGCGTTGGCTATTAAAATAGGTATTTTAATTTTATGTAAATTTGGAGCTGTTTCTTGCTCCAAGAAATCAATGAATTCGTTTAAGTTTTTAACAGAGATAATGGGATATGAAATTTCGTCCAACATATCCGTATAATCGGTTTTATAAATACGCGGCGGTTTATGGTAATATTTTTTTAGCCGGCCGTAGGTAAAAAGTCGAAATTTGACAAAATTGTGAAATCTTAAAAAAACAGGAGCGCCCAGCGCAATAATTCCCATTGGTTCGTTATCTAACTCTTTTGCTAGCCAGAAGGCAAGATTTGAGCCAAAAGAATTGCCGATAATAAAAATTTTTTCAGATTTATTTTTTAATTCTAAATAAGCGTTCTTTACCGATTCTGTCCAGTCCTTGGAAGAAGTTTTCATTAGGTCTTCCGGCGAAGTTCCGTGGCCTGCTATCAGGGGAGCAAACACAGTAAATCCTTTTTCAGCCAAATAAGCGCTTAATTCTTTAAACTGCCGCGGGGTGCTGGAAAAGCCATGGAGCATTAAAATTCCAATTTTTGAATTTTTATCAATAAAAATTTGTTCTCCTCCTTTTATATTCATATTTTTTTATTATAACACACTGGAACAAAAAAATCCATTCGGTTTTACCAAATGGATTTTTTATTACATATAGTATTTATTATTTTAAATCAACGGGATTTTTAGATTCGACGGGGTTTTTAGATTCAGTTTCGGTTATATCTATTACTGAAAAGGGGTTTGAATATTTTTCGACAGAGAATTCTTTAAATTTTTGTTCTCTTGCTTGCCATTCTTCCAAGATTTTCTGGTAGTCGCTGTATTCAAACTTAATAATATTTTCAGTAATTTTCGGCTCCTCTTTTTTTACTAAAAGCGCATATTTATAAAGTAAAAATTCTCCTAAAATTAAATCAAGTAAAACAAGAATTAAAATAATTGAAAAAGCATGAGATCCTAAAATCCAAGGAACTTTTTTTATTTTTTCTATTTGTATTATATTAAATATTTTATTAAAAATAAATCTCATTGTTTTGTAAAAGCTTTTATTAAAAAAAGAGTATCAACTTTTTCAGGAGAATAATTTTTAGAAATATTTTGTTCTGTTGAATTTTTGATTGTTAAATTTTTAATTTCAATTAAATAGGGGCCAGTTTCTAATTTTTCTGAAAATTCTAACATTTTTGAAAAATCTCCGCTGGAAAAAAACTGAAAAGAAATAAAATTTTGATTTCCTTTTTTAGGCGGGGGCAGTAAAGAAATTTTTGAGGTGATTTCCAAATCTGAAGCTGTTTTTTCTAAAAATTTTATAAAATCAACCGGATTTTTTGAATCAATAAACAATTGTTCCATTTTTTCTAAATCCGGCTTGTAGAGAGAATAATTTTTTTCAAAATTTTCTATTTCATTAGCTTGAATTCCTAAAGTAGCTATATTATTTTTTTCCAAAAAAGCCTCTTTTGAGCTCATTTTAATTTCCGCCAATAGGGGCCGAATAAAAAACGCAATTAATGCCACAACTATTAACACAAAAATTATTAAAGCAATGTTGATTTTTTTAGATGCCATTGTTGCGAATTTCAAAAGTCAAATTGAAATTAATATTTTTGGGGTTTGTCCAATTCTCGGGCGAAAAATAGGAATTTTCTATTTTTTGATTTTCCTCAATATTTTTTTTAAAAAGCAGCAAGTTTTCCCGAGAGTCGCTAATTCCGGCAGCAATCACTTTGATTTTTTTACCTTCGTCTTTGTTTAATGAGAGCTCTGTTAAATATAGATCTTCCGGACGTTGGATATTTGATATAAGTTTTAATGCTTGGCTAAAATATATTTTTTGTTCATAAAAATCTTTAAGCTGGAATATGGTCTTATTATATTTTTGGATAATAATTTTAAAATTTTGAAAACTAGGGGTTTGATATCTTTTTTCCGCCTGTTCTAAAATATTTTTTTGGTAATTAGCTTCAGCAACAATATAAAGTTTTATTGACGACAATATTAAAATTAAACAAACTAAAGAAACTAAAATAGTAATTTCTAAAACAGCAATTAATTTTTCGCTTTTTTTCAAAAAAAGTTTCCCTTTTTCTTCTGGCGGCAAAAGATTTATCATTAGATGCATTGTTTAATAATTTTCTTTATCGTCCATCGCTCTTAGCGCTAATCCTATGGCAGTGGTAAAAGATAATATGTTTTTATTGATAGCATTATTGAGTCGTTTTGATAAAAAATTTATCCGGGGATTTCCCAATTCTACAGGAATTCCTAAATTTTTGAAAAGAAATTCTGGCAATCCTTTTAAATTTGCCCCTCCTCCGCAAAGCAATATCTTTTCTATTTTCCCGTCAGGGAGAATATGTTCGTCAAAAGAATGGTCATGATAAAAATTTGAATATTTTTGTATTTGCGATATTAAATCGTTTAAAATAGGAGTCATTATCTGTAATATTTTTTTTGCTTTGTCGTTTTTTTTCTCTCCGATTAGGCCATATTCTATTTTTAGTTTTTCGGCTTTGTCATAATTAATTTTTAAATTTTCTGATATGGCCATTGTTAATTGTTGCGATGAAATTGGAACTGAACAGGTAAAACGGATAGAATGGTCGGAAAAAATAATAAAATCAATATTATTTTTTCCGAAATCAATTAAAATTAATGGGGCAGAGCCGGCTTCTTCTTTTTTTATTAAAGCTCTAGCGATTGCTTGTGATTCAACTTCAAGAACAATGGGGATTAGCCCGGCTTTTTTAAAACAAGAAATATAGGAGTCGACTATTTTTTTTGGCATAGCGACTATCAACACATTAAGATAATTAAGATAATTTTTAATAGGATAGATGGTTTGAAAATCCAAATAAACATCATCAATAGGCAAAGGAATATAATTTTCGGCTTGAAACGGAACAGCCGACACTAATTCTTTCTCTTTCATTTTTGGCATTTGAATCACTTGTAAAAATGACTTCTCTTCTGGCAGAGACGCGAACACATATTTTGTATCAAGCTTTTTTCCTTTTATATTTTGGCAAGCTGTTTTAATAATTTTTACCAGAGCCTCTTCGTTTTTAATTATTCCTTCTTCAATTATCCCCGGTTTTATTTCAAGCTGATTGAAAGAAACTAAATCAAAAGATTTATTCTTTTTTTTAAGCTTGACGATTTTTAAAGACAGGTCGGTTATATCCAAGCCGAATGTTTCTTCTTTTAATGTTAAAAATTTAAGCATTATTGTTATTATATCATTTTATTTCTTCCCACGAAAGAATTGTATATTGGTCAGATGTCAAAGGAAAGCTGGGTGGCGGATTATATAAAAAATTTCCGTCATAATTGAACTGGCGAACTTGGTACCCTGTTCCATCGGTATAGGCAAATCCATATCTTTGATTTGTGCCGATCATGCCGTAAAGGGTAATTGTTTGGCGAATGTGATACGGCGAACAATTTGAAGAGTAGTAATATCTTCCCACGCGTCCATTCTGCGCGATAAGCGCGGCATCAACGCGCAGGTCGTTTTCGCTTGTCATACCAATATTAATATTTCCTTGAGCAATAAGCGCAACAACATCTTGACCATCATAATTTGTGTATTGAATATCGTTGTTGATAATAATATTTTTTCTTGAAGAAGGACTGTCGGGAAAAGATGCGGCGGCAATAGTAACGCGCGCAGTATTAATTTGACCGCTAACAAATATATTATCTTCTAAAAAAATAAGACCATTGGCGGGAAGCGGGTAATTGTTAATTAATTGCTGTCTTAAAATACTCCAAATCGACCATCCTTGTTGAGTAGGCCAGCCGGGATTACTGCAATTGCGCGGCGGATTAATAAAAGTGGTTATACGATATAAATCAAAAGTATCATCGGTTTTTAAAACGACATGGTAACCCAACGCGCCACTGCCTGAAAGGTAAAAACCAGCCGCTTGCGCATCGTTTTTTATTTGGGCGAGGTCTGCGGTAATGCCGGCAAAATCCGTTGCTGGAACTGGAAATTGGCGGCCAGCTATAAAAACATCAGGTCTTGACGGCGCAGAATTAGGCGGTAAAGGATCAGCGGGAAAAACATGGGTGTGAACGCCAAATTCATTTGCTCCGCTATGGTCAGGGTCGTCATAAGAAACAAGGGCGCTGGAAATAATATTATGGGCAAGTCCGTCAAAACGGATGCCGCCATTTGATTGAATGGGTCCGAATACTTCAGTTCCTTCTCCAAACCTTATTGCTGAGTTGGCCACAACAGCGTATTTAGCAAAAGATGGTTTTGCTAAACGGATTTCAATACTTCGCGAGATGTTTTGGTCAGCTATTATTTTTCCAGTAGATTTTACGACAACAATTGATGACCCAATGGACGGCGGCGTTATATTAAGAATAAATTGGCCGATAGTATTTCCATCTTTATCATTAAAATCATGGGAATAAGGGCCGGGAATTTCCGTTCCATCTTGGTAGTCTTGGGGCGCGTGAGCAAGATGCCAGCGATAATAGTCAATGCCCGCCTCTGCAATCTGAATAGCCAGTTCACGGTTAAACCCTTGTTGAGAGGATTTAATGCCCATATTCACAACGTTAATCGCTCCTCCAATAAACAGAATAGCAATTGAGGCAAAAATAATCACTTGAATAAGAATTTGACCTTGTTGATTTTTTAATTTCGTCATTGATTATCTTTTAGGTTTCTAATTGACGCTTGAGTAGTAATAGTAACGGGACCCGGCGGTTTTGAAGGGTCATGGTCAACAATAATAGTAATTTTTATTAAACGTATCGCTAATATATTAATTGGGTTTGTCAAAGATGGAGTAAATCCGTCGTAATTTGTATCGTAATAACTAAATATGGGGTCAGCTCCGTTGGCAATATCATGAACGAACTCGTTTATTGTTTCAGCGGCGGGGTTATAAGTAAGCGGGCTACCCGATGGTTTCAACACCCCCTTTTTTAATATAGTTCCGTCAAGAAAATAACGAAGCCGTTCTTTTATTCCATCATCATCAATATCGCTATAAAATATAAAAGAAGTAAAGGTTGCGCTATCAATGGGATAGGCGCCAATACTGGAAGACGAGGCTGAACGGATTTCAGCGGTTATTGTTTTAAATATTTTATGCACATCTTCTTGGGCAGTAATATCGCTGAATATAATATTGTTTAACGAAAATATATCTTTTTGAAAAGTCCAGATAGCCAGCCCGATTAAGCTGAGAATAGAAAGACCGACAAGAAGCTCAACTATTGAAAATCCAAAAGAATTTTTAGATGATTTATGTTGCATATGTTTAACGCCCGAGCGAAGGGTTGAGAATTACTTCGTTTTGTTGCCATGAAGTTGAAATATTCACCGTGTTGATTGATGTTTGATATCCAGATTTTAAAACGGTGAGAGTATAATCTCCGGAAGTAAGTCCAGTAAATATCACTTGTCCGGAAGGAACGCACAATGAAGAGAAAGTAAAAGCCACTTCAGCAATGTTCGGCGTAAAGTTGGTATCCGCGGTTTGTAAAAATATCTTATAGCGTAAATATCTGTCGCCACTATGAATGGGATTAATATTGGCGTTGGCAAGAGTATAAAAAGTATTTGGAGTTCCATCAGGCCCTAAAAAATTCCAGTTTGTTGTATCGCTATTGGTGGCAATTTGAAACTTGATATTATCAGAGCCGGTTTCTGGCGGTTGGTCTTGCGGTTTCCATAAAATTTGATAGAAATTGCTTTCTGAGCCAGTATCAAAAGTAGAAGAAATTAAATTTCCCGATGATTCATATTCGTCAAATGTTTTTTTTAACCGTAATTCTCCGGAGGGATTGTCAATGTCGATATTGCCGTCGGAATCAAAATATTTTGAACGGTCAATAAAATTTTCCTGGCCAGCTCCGCCTGACCAATCGGTTTGAATTAAAAATCCGCGGCCAGTAACAAGAGAATTATTATATCCTGTTTTTTCAAGAGTTACATTGGCGCCAGATAATGGAAGATGGGTGCTTACATCTTTTACAGTTACCAGAAGAGATAGAGGATTTTTAGGCGCGATCACGAGCTTTAAGTTTTGTTCTGTGTCTGGTCCAAGATTTGAAGGCAAAAGCGGAATTGCGCCAATAATGTCATAGTCGTTGTCATTAAGAGAAAAATTATATGTATCCCACTCAAGACCATTAATATTTTTTATCCCAGAGCTATTAGTCGCATAATTTTGCGCATATTTTAGAATGTCGGGATCTGCGCCGATAAGTTTCGTCCCTTTCAATGAAAAAGCTATATTGCCAACAGGGGAACATATTTCAGTGGCGCTTGTTACATTAAGAGAACTTGTTTTATCAATTGCGAAACTAATCTGGGTTGCTTGTTGTTCAGCAACGCTGGCGTGCGGTTTCGTTGGATTTGGGTTTTCCGGCGAATCTATCGCATATGTTTTTTCTTGAGAATATCCTTGTTTCGAAACAATGATTTCGTACGCTCCGACGCCTGGGGGCGTATCAACTATTTGTAGCAGGCCGTTATTATTTGTGGTATCGTCTATTGCAAAAGGCGGACTCGCCTGATTATTTGCAACATGCACATTCGCCCCTTGCACCGGCTGGCCGTTTGCATCAAAAACTTGAATAAAAAGCGCTCCGTTAACAGATGCGCCTTCTAAATTTTTGGGTGCGACATTAGTGGTAAAAGATAGTGGTCTAAAATTTTTGCAAGAAGAACAAGAAACTTCTAATTCAACAAATTTATAATCGGCCGGCGAAAGATCGTTGGGGTTACCTCCGATAGTTCCGTCGAATGGATCGTCAATATTGCGGATGTTGGTTTTTGCGGAGAATTCAGTGTTGTCGCGCGTCAACGTTTGATTTTGTTGAATTTTTCCCGAAGGCAAACCGCCAACTATACCCACATCAGTATATGGAAGATTGCGGATTATTTCAAACTGTTCGTTGGCTAATGCGGTGGCGACCACTTTAAGTCGAGAAGCGCGTATGGTTTCAAGCAAACTGATATATGCCTGATAAATACTCAATGAAAGAATTAAAAAAACAGCAAGTCCCACAATAATTTCAATTAGGGTAAATCCCTTCTGTAAATTAAAATGATTTTTTTTTGTAAATAAAAACATAGTTTTTATACGATAGATTGCATGGCCGAATACATTGGTCCAATTATAGAAACCGCAAAAAACCCGACAGCCAGCCCTAAAATAAGTATTAAAACCGGTTCAATTGCGGTTGAAAGATTTTCGGCCGCGGCAACAACTTCTTGTTCGTAAAATTCCGCTAATTTTTTCAAGATGGTTGAGGTTTTTCCCGTTTCTTCGCCGACCTCCATCATTTCAATTGTGCCGAAAGGGAAAAGGGTTTGATGGGTTTTTAACGCGCCGGATAGTTTTTCTCCTTTTTTAATTTTTTCTATAGCTCCGATCAAAGCTTTTTTAAAGTAGAAATTATCAACAGTTTTAGAGATAATTTCCAAAGATTTTATCAGCGGAACGCCAGAGGATATAAGGGAACTTAATGAACGGATAAGAAGCGCAGAATTACTTTTTTTAACAAATGAGGAAATTAATGGTATTTTTAACAACAGAGCATCCTTAATCCATTTCCCATTTTTAGTTTTTATTGCCAATAGAAAAGAACAAATCAGAACCGGCGGAATTAAAAGCAGAAAATACCAGTTTTTTTGGGCAAAGAATCCAAAATCAAGGATAATCCTTGTATATATAGGAATCTCAACGTTCATACTGTTGAAGAACTCGCCCAAACGAGGCAAAACCACAGTTACAATTAATATTCCAATTCCAAGCATAGTTAATAAAACGATGGAAGGATAAATCATGGCATTCCGCATTTTGGATTTTAATTCGTGCTCTTTTTCCATCTGCAGGCAAAGAGTTTCAAAAACTTCGTCTAGCGTTCCCGATTCTTCTCCAATTTTTACCATATTTAAAAAGAGGTCAGAAAAAATATCGGGATATTCAGCCAAAGAATCAGAGAAATTATTTCCCTTATTAATTTTTTCTTTAATACCGAGCAATGCGTTCCGCAATTTTCTATTTTTAAATTGCATAGACAGGATGTCTAAACTCTTTACCATAGAAAGACCGGCGCCAACCATGACTTGTAAATTTTTAATCAGCATCACTTTTTTTATTGGAGAAACAGCAAAAGAGGGGAACAAGAATCCCAATTTATTTTTTTTAATTTTTTCTTCTGAAACAGCCCTGATTAAAATAAGGCCATCGTTTTTTAAACTTTGAGAAAGCTGATTGATGTCTTTGGCGGGCAAATTGCCAGTTTTTGTTTCGCCATTAAAAGATTTGGCAGTGTAAAAATAATTTGGCATTTTTTTTACTTTAATTATAGCCTTGTTGCTATTCCGTAATAACGCGGAGAACTTCTTCTATTGATGTTATTCCCTGGGCCGCTTTAACGAAGCCATCTTCAATCATTGTTCTCATTCCTTCTTTTATTGCTTGATCCGCAATTTCTTTAGTTGTCGCTTTTTTAACGATTAATTCTTTTATTATTTCGCTTACCGGCAAAACCTCAACAATTCCAATTCGACCCTTATATCCGTCGGGAGAATCTTTTGACGGTTTTGGTCTGTAAAACTCAATGTCTTTTACTGTCGCCTTCGGCTTTATTAATTTTTCTTTTTTTAAAATTTCTAAAATTCGTTCTAAATTGCAATATTTGGCTAAACTTTTTAAATCAGAAGGTTTTAATTTATATTTTTCCTTGCTACCCGAGAATTTTCTCACTAACCGCTGAGCTATAATTAAGTTTAATGTTGAAGAAATTAAAAATGGTTCAGCTTTCATATCAATAAGACGGGGGATAGAGCCAGCGGCTTCTGTGGTGTGTAAAGTGGATAAAACTAAGTGGCCAGTTAGAGCGGCGTTGATTGCCAGGCCGGCTGTTTCGTCGTCTCGGATTTCTCCAACCATAATAATATCTGGGTCTTGTCTGACCAAAACTCTTAATCCAGAAGCAAAGGTAAGCCCTATTTTAGAATTAATTTGAGTTTGGTTAATTCTTGGCATTCTGTATTCAATCGGGTCTTCAACTGTGGAAATATTCACATCCGGAGTATTAAGGATTTCCATTATTGCATACAGGGTGGTTGTTTTTCCGCAACCAGTGGGCCCGGTAATTAAAATCATTCCAGAGGGCTTGGCTAAGCTGTCGCGGATTTGCTCCAACGCTTTTCCGGTAAAACCCAGACCGTCCAGGGTAGATGATTTGGTGTTTTCAGCCAGTAACCTCATTACAACTTTTTCGCCGTTGAAAACCGGCAAAATAGAAACTCTTATAGAATATTTAAAATCTTCTGTTTCAATTTTAAATCTGCCGTCTTGCGGGAGCCGATGTTCGTCAAGTTTTAAATTGGAAAGAACTTTTATCCTGGCCACAATGCCGAGGGCGGCTATAATAGGAAGAATCATCGCGTCGCGCAATATTCCGTCAATTCTATAGCGAACCGCAATATTCTTTTCTGATGGCTCAATATGCACATCGGAGGCTCCCTGTAAAATGGCGTGTTTTAATAAAGTGTCAACAATCATTATGATTGGCATTTCTTCCGCGGCTTTTTTTACATCGTCATTTTCTTTGAAAATTTCTTCATCTTTTATGTGTTTGACTCCCTCAGTTTCTCCATTTCCTTTTATAAGAGATTCAAATTCTATTTCTAAGGTTTTTTGATATTGGGACAGAGCGTTTTTTATGCTTTCCGAAGTAGTTAATCTCGACAGTATTTTAAAAGAGGGAGTTGTTTTCTTGATAAATTCAATAGTCCTCAAATCTTCCGGGTCCAGCATAGCCACCTCAAGATTATTATTTTTTTTGTTAAAAGCAATGATATTGTGAGCCCTTGCAATTGATTCAGGAATTATTTTTAAAATATCCGGTGAAATAATTTCATTTTCTAAATTTATAAACGGAATTCCCAAAAGATAGGCTTTGATTTTTATCAATTCTTTTTCCTTAATTAAGCCGCTGGAAATTAAAATTTCGTCAATTTCTCGCTTGGATTCCTTGCTTTTTTCCAGCGCTTTTGTGAATTGATTTTCATTAATTAAGCCGGCATCTATAATAAATTTTTTTAATCGTTGCGGTTCAACTTTCATAAAAGTTTTAATTAACAATTATTATAATTATTGTAGCATATTTAAAAAACAGAGTAAAAATTTGAGGAGTGAATTAAGCGCATAGCGGTATTGAAAATAGACAGCCCTTGCTTTATTGTATTTTTATTGTATTAGGTTTAAAATAGTGTAATAGTGAGATAATAAAAAATATTAAAAATTAATTTTATGAAAAAAATTTTAATCGTAGAAGACGCGTCAGAGGAGTTGCAGCTTTACTCTGATATGCTTAAACGGGAAAATTTTGAAACCATTGAGGCGAAAAATGGGAACGAAGGACTAGAGGTTGCTTTGCGTTCTAAACCAGATTTAATTCTGCTTGATATTTTAATGCCGGTAATGGATGGGATAACTATGCTGAAAGAATTAAAAATAAATGACGCTACAAAAAATATTCCCGTGATTGTTTTAACTAATTACAGCGATACTCAAAAAATAGCCGAGGCCATGGAAAACGGAGCCTACGGTTATCTAGTTAAAATTGATTTGGAAAATGGCGACTTGGTAAAAAACATCAAGAGTGCCTTGTCAAAGTAAAATGTCAATTATTTTAACCGATGAAAATTTTGAAAAAGAAATTCAGGCCATAGGCAAGCCGGTTTTAGTTGATTTTTTCGCAACTTGGTGCGAGCCCTGTTCTGTTTTAACTCCAATTTTAGAAAAAGTGGCGGATGATTTAAAAGAAAAAATTGTTTTAGTTAAAGCCAATATTGACGAAATTCCTCAGACCGCCCAGAAGTTTGGAATCGATAGGATTCCGACAATTGTTCTTTTTGAAAAAGGAAAACCAATCAGCAGTTTTGTGGGGTTAAGGTCAGAAAGGGATATTAAAGAATGGTTAGAGGAAGCGTTAAACCATGACCAGTCAGAAAAGATTGAGGAATTGATAGTAGGGTATTCAAAATACGCAGAAGAAAATGGGTTTAAACTAAACCCCGATAAGAAAACCGTTGAAAGAGTAATCAAAGGATTGTTGGAAAACGAAAAAAAATATGGAGAAAAATATTGCCCATGCAGGAGGGTTACCGGAGACAAAGAAGAGGACTCAAAAAAGATTTGTCCCTGTTTCTGGCATAAAGACGAAATTAATAAAGACGGGCATTGTTTTTGCAGGTTATATGTAAAATAGGTATATGATTATAGACGATGTATATCTATAAAAATTTATGAAACTTTTTATCACAATAAATTTTCAGAAAGGCGACAATAAAAAAGAAATTGAATATCTTTGCTGGCTCATAAAAGAAGCGGGTTTTGAAGATTTTTGCTTTATTCGCGATGTGGAAAATTATAAAAATATCTTCAATAGTCCACAAGAGTTGATGCAGAGAGCGAGGAAAGAAATAAGCAAGTCAGACGCGCTATTGATTGATGTGACAAATAAGCCAACAGGAAGAGCTATAGAGGCGGGCATTGCTTATGCGTTAGATAAAAAAGTGATTCTTATAGCGAAAAAAGGTACTCAAATAAAAAACATAGCCAGAGGTATTGCAAGTCTTGTAATAGAATATGATGTAATTGATAATATAGTTGCACCATTAAAAAAGTGGCTATCTAACAGCTGAATTTGACATATTTGAGTAAAACTTGTAAGGTAAAAGTAGTACGCTGAGAAAGATTCTCGGTTTTGACAAGTGAACAAGAACCTTTAGATATGTGAGGAAAAAAAGCAATGATTAGACCAACACTTCAGCACTATGATTTAGTTCTAGTGAATACCCCCGCTCAAGACTATGGGGTGTGCATCGAACAAGACCAGAGTGGAACTATTCCGCCTCTTGGTCTGGGAAGTATTCTTACTTTTCTTGCACATCATGGTAAAAAAGTTGGTTTGTTAGACGCTGATGCGTTAAAGATGTCGGTTGTCGAGACAATTGATTTTTTACGGTCTTGTCCGACAGATTATGTTGGGTTTACTGCTATGTCCGAAAATATCCATATTGCAGGTTATATCGCTCAAGCATTACCTCAACGGACTATTCTCGGTGGAATCCATGCGAGATTAATCCCGGAAGAAACTATTCAACAATTTTCTTTCTTTTATGCCGTAGTTCATGGCGAAGGGGAGGAGTCGACTCTCAAAATTATCGATGGTACTCCTCGCGAAGAAATTACAAGTGTGGCATTTGTGGATGGTGAAAAATATGTGGTTAATCCTAAAGGAGAATGGATTGATGTTAATGCCATCCCACCCATCGACAAAATTTTCTTCGAGCCAACAGGAGAAACATATTATATGATTACCTCGCGTGGTTGCCCATTTAACTGTTCTTATTGCGCAAGTCCGCTTCTTTGTGGTCGTGTGGTGCGATTTGAATCTATGACTCGAGTTGTAGCACAGATGAAAATAGCGTACGATGATGGCAAACGTTTTTTTCATTTTCTTGATGATCAATTTTTGATTAGTGAAAAGCGAGCTCGGGAATTTTTCGAAGGACTTAAGAGCGTAGATCTTTACGGCATAATCACTTGGCGAGCCATGGCTCGCGTTGATGTCCTTTTGGGTATGTCAGAGGAAACTTTGCATGCGCTCAAGGAAAGCGGTGGTACAACTATCGCCATTGGCATAGAGAGCGGTTGTGATCGTATTCTCAAAATGACTCACAAAGGTTCAGATAATAATATGGCAAAAGTGGTGGTAAAAAAATTAGTTGATTTAGGTTTTATCGTCAAAGCATTTTTTATTCTAGGATTTCCGACAGAAACCTACCGAGAAATTCAAGAAACGCGAAACTTTATTATGGAGCTAGGTAAGTTAGGTCTTAGTTATTTCAATGTCGCTATTCTTCGTCCTTATCCGGGGACGGGGTTTATTACCAACTTTTGGGTCAGGGATATCGCCCAGAGGAGATTTTTTATGAAGATATCCGAGACAATATAGTAGCCCCGGATAAGAAATATATTCATGGCTACTATAATCATCTAAATAGGCAAGTTCAAATATCGGCCGTTTCCAACGACGAACTTCGTAGGTTTATTTCAGATATGATTCAGGAGTTTGATAATTGCTTCGGCCGAGTGGACTAGTTGAATAAAAATTCGCCAGAGAGAGATACTTTAAAAAATCTCTTTCTGGCGATATTAATTTTAAAATTATGAAGATAGAAGAAGAAATTAAATTTATTATCAAAACCGATAGAATAGACGAAATTGTTGGCACTATTTTAAAAGCCAATTTTGAAGAAACAAGTGTTTTAAAAATTAAAGATACTTATCCCGATACAAAAGATTTCGCTATTCTTAAAAGCTTACAAGGTTTTCGCAAAAGAGTTATAGAGGTAATTTCCGTGAAAAACATCCCTTCAGATGCACCCATACAAGAAAGGTTTGTTTATAAAAAGAAAATTGGCGAAACGGTCTACGAAGAAAAAATCACCGAGGCACAGTTTGCGGAAAAAACAAAAAGTTTAAAAAATCATATTGTGATTGAAAAAAATAGGTTCGTTTTTGTTAAAGATGATGTTGAGATTGTTGTTGATATTGTTTGTGGCGTGGGCAATTTGTTAGAGATAGAATGTAGCAAAGATAGTAAACCACAACAAGTATTCAATAGTTTAGGGATGAAACATGATTGGGTTGAAAGAACAAAATTAGGAGCAACAGAACTATGGTTAGAAAAAAATAGAGATCTCGTTATTGAGTTCAAAAAAAACAATCGAAAATAAAGGTTAAGATATGATTATAGACGATGTAAAAATAAAGATTACAGCTGGACACGGCGGGAAAGGCCTGGTGGTTTTTAACAAAACAAAAATGGCCCTGGGCCCCACTGGAGGAAGCGGAGGTTGCGGCGGCAATATTTTTTTACAAGGAGTTTCTGATATAGGAGCTTTAAGGCAGTTTCGTTTTAGAAAAGACATTAAGGCCGAGGATGGTCAAAACGGTAGAAATCAGCTTCATGACGGCCATGATGCCGGGGATTTAATTTTACTGGTGCCGGTTGGTACGGTTTCCCATAATCTTACAACTAGAAAAACTTTGGAAATTACCAAAATAGGTCAGTTGGAATTAGTTGCCAAGGGCGGAAAAGGAGGAAGAGGAAATTTTCTTTTTAGGTCAGCGACTAATACCAGTCCAAAGCAATTTGAAGAGGGAACAAATGGTCAATCTTTTGAATTGCGCCTTGAATTAAAAATGATTGCCGATGTCGGTTTCGTGGGGCTTCCCAATGTCGGCAAATCTAGTTTGCTCAATGAATTAACCGCCGCCAAAAGTAAGGTGGCAAATTATCCTTTTACAACTTTAAATCCCAATTTAGGCGTATATTATGATTTGATATTGGCCGATATCCCGGGGCTGGTAGAGGGGGCTTCGGCCGGCAAAGGATTGGGCATTAAATTTTTACGCCACATAGAACGGACAAAAGTTTTGTTTCATTTTGTTTCAGCCGATTCGGCAGACCCGGTTGGGGATTACAAAACAGTCAGAGCTGAATTATCAAAGTATAATGAATTGCTTTTAGAAAAAAATGAGTATATTTTTTTGAGTAAGTCAGATTTAGCTTTGCCAGAGGTTATTTTAAAAATGGTGGCAGAATTTAAAAAGGTTGGGCAAAAAATAATTCCAATTTCAATAATTGACCCCGACAGCATAGAGAGTGTTAAAAAAATACTTAATAATTTAATCCTAGAAAAGACAGCTTGATTTTTTCAGAAAATTGTTGTAAGATGGGGTATGACCAATAAAGAACATTTTTTAATAGAGCACAATAAATTATCTCCCCTAAGCTTGCAAGCCACCTTAATTTTACTCACTCGTTTTAAAGAAGAGAAAACATCTCTTTTTAAAGATGATAATTGGTCTATAGACAAACTTAGAAGGCCGTTTATATTATGGCTCACATCCTTGTCGCCAGAAAAGCAAAAAGATAGCGCCGAGCAAGGAAAGGATAGATTATTTCATCCATATCCTGTTACTAAAGTATAGGTCTATTATGACGAGGCTTTTAAACAAAATTTATTTAAGGCACAAAAATTTTTGGATAAAAGATAATTTTTTATCAGCGCTGATCAGCGGATTATTTCTTTTGCTGGCATTATTGGCGCAAAGCTATGCCAATAATTACGTTGATTATGTTGCCAGCACTCCGGTAGGAGACATATTTTTAGACAATTTGCCAACTATTAATGTTGGTTTTTTTGTTGTTGAAGGAGTTTTGATTTTTACCTTGATTATCGTATTTTTATTTTTAGCATTCCCTAAATATATTGCATTTACTTTAAAAACCTTGGCGCTATTTATTATTATCAGGTCATTTTTTGTCAGCTTGACGCACTTGGGAGTAAATCCCAATCAACTAACATTGAATCCGGAAAGTATCGGATTTAATATTTATAACTTTTTTTATAGCGCTAAAACCGACTTTTTCTTTTCAGGGCACACGGGGGTTCCTTTTCTTTTTGCTCTTATTTTTTGGAAAGAAAAGTTCTGGCGGTATTTTTTCTTTATAGCTTCATTTATTTTTGGCGCCAGCATGCTTTTGGCCCACATGCATTATTCAATTGATGTCTTCGCGGCCCCCTTTATAACATACAGCGTTTTCATGTTGGCAAAACATTTATTTAAAGGCGACTTTAAATTAACGAGCCAAGAATAGATTAAGGGGTTTAGTTATTGACAGGTTGGCTATTGTGGACACTTTTTGTTTCTGATATAATAGATTAAACTCCTTTAATATGTATAAATTAAAAGATCAATTTTATACGAAGCCGAGCGTATCAGAATACTGCTACAAGACATTTCAAAAGGTTTCAAAAGAGATTGGAGTAAATTTAGAGCGATATATTTTTATTGAACCGTCCGCTGGGTGTGGTTCTTTTTTTCAACTTCTACCGAAAAATCGTAGAATAGGAATTGATATAGAACCGAAAAGATTTTCTGGAATAGAAAATAAGGGAATAATCAAATCGGATTATCTTAGCTGGTATCCTAAAAATACAAAGAAAAAATATGTCGTAATCGGAAATCCGCCATTCGGATTGAGAGGAAAATTAGCTCTTGCTTTTATCAATAAATCTTATTCCTATGCCGATATGGTTGCTTTTATTTTGCCACAACTTTTTAATAGTGACGGCAAGGGGGTTGCAGGAAAAAGAGTAATAGGATATAAATTAGCATATAATGAACATTTGCCGCCAGATTCATTTATGTATCCAGACGGTACAGATATTCAAATAAATACCGTTTTTCAAGTTTGGACTAAAATCAATACAGATAAAATAAAAATAAAACCATCTAAAACTTGTAGAAATTTTATTGATGTGTATTCTTTATCTGATGGTGGTTTGCCAGCAAACACAAGAAATAAGGATATGATAAAAAAATGTGATGTGTATTTGCCATCCACGACCTTTACAGGGATGAAAGCATATAAATCTTTTTATGATTTACCGCACGAGAGAGGTTATGGAGTAGTTATTAAAAGAGATAAAAAAAAGATAAAAGACATTCTTTGTAATACTGATTGGGAAAAAACTGCTTTTTTATCTACTAATTCTGCTTTAAATCTACGAACAAGTTTAATTGAGAATGTAATAATAGAAGCAGGTTATTTTGATAAACATTTAATATGAAAATATCAGATATAATTTTCAAAAAAATAAAGGAAATAAAGAGAAGAAAACCACCCCAAAAGTTTGATTGGAATGATAGTTTATATGAAGATATACAATTTTTAACGATTGATGAAAGAGGACAACTGGGCGAGGAAATAACAGTGGAAATTTTAAAAGATTTTAAATGCAAAATTGATTATGATGCAAGTATCACGGAAGCGGTAAAGGGTTGGGATTTTATTTCTAATGGATTGAAAATAGAAGTAAAATTTGCTACTATCACAATCGGCACAGGATTGTTTCAACACGAAAACTTACACGCTCAAAGAGATTTTGATGGCATATTATTTATTGATGTTGCCCCGAATGAGATATATCTTACTGCTGTATGCAAGAAAGATATTATTTGGAAGAACCTACACAGAAGACCAAACGGAGATTATAAATGCGATTTTTCTATAAAGCATATAAAAGATAACAAAATATCAAAGTTTGAAAAACATAAGTCAGGATCGATTAGTTCGTCAAAGGATTTTTTTAATACGTATAAATGGTTAGAGAAAAATTGTAAATAAGATTGAGTTATTGACGCGGGGGATATAAAATAGTATAATGATATTACTTGTTAGTTAGACCTGTTGCTTGATAATTATTCGTGACGAAATAAAAAAATTTTGAGCGAAAAATTAGAAAAACGACGATGTTTATATGTTAATATAAGCAGAGGAGTTTTTATTATTTTGCAGCCAAAATTTTGAATTGCAGTAGATTAATTATTAAGCAACAGGTCTATAAGAGACGGGGTCGGGTTTCTAAATAAAAGCAAGGTAAAATAAAATAGAAATTAAAATAAAACCATGACAGGAACTATCAAAACACTTACAGAAAAAGGATTTGGGTTCATTGCTCGCGAAGGCGAAACAAAGGATCTTTTCTTTCATTCTAATGATTTGAATGGTGTATCATACACTGAGTTAAAGGTTGGCGACGAAGTCACCTTTGATGTTGTTGAGGGCGACAAAGGCCCAAGCGCAAAAAATGTAACACGCGCATAATACATTTTCCAAAAAGCCCCCCGCTATGCGGGGGGCTTTTTGCTCGTTAGTTCTTTTAAAATTTGTGATATATGGTAAAATAAAAAAATATGGACAACCTAACAAATCTTCCTAATCAAAATACTCAAATTAGCGCTATTCAGCCCAATAAAAGACTTAAAGCTTCTTTAATTTTAGCAGTATTGATGTTTTTACTTACTTTGGCCGTAGGTGCATTTTTGTTGTTTTATTATTTTGGCCGGTCTCAAAGCGATTTAGCGAAAAATGCTCTAAAATCCATTTCTAATTATCAGGCGAATATTACTTTTGAAACACAGGATAGAAATTTTGAATCCGAAATGATTGCACAAAAAAGCCAATCTGTTTTTGTAAAACAGAAAATTTCTACCGCGCTTCCCACAGCAATAATAAATTCGACTGCGCCGGACCAAGAAAATACAAAACAAAATATTATTCTGTTAGACGGAAAAATATATATTCAAGATAATTATGACGGCAGCTATTACGTTTCATCCGATAATAGTTTGGAACAACAATTTATTAAAAAAATTTCTTATTTTACCCCAGAAAATATATTGCGCTTATTTTCTGATTCCAACGAATTATCCATAGACACTATCCCGGAATCCTTGCAAAAAGAACTGAATTTAACATTTGACGGAAACGCAATCGGAAAACTGTCTATGAATATTGATTCCAAGACACATAGAATTTCTAATTTTTTCCTCGAAACAAATTCGAAAGAACTAAAGAGAGTATCAACATCCTTTTTAAATTATAACAATCAAAATATTGCTGGAATAGACACGCCGGCGTCTGTTAATGAGCTTGGAAGTTATTTGCAAAGAGAAAGCATTTATATAAGAACCGAGAAAGATGGTCTATATGATTCACTTTGGAATGTTTGGGAAAAGAAGTATTTCGGTTGCGACCATTGCGTTAATAAATATTGGGATGAGGATGGCGATGGTTTGCAGAATATAGAGGAGTTTATTTTTGGTTCCAATCCCTTAATGAAGGATTCTGATTTAAATGAAACAAACGACAAGGATCAGTTAATAAAAGACAATAAAAATCCAGTGACCGGGACATCCGTACCAGATGTTTATGCAAAATCGATTAACACCCTTAATGCTTTTTTAAATTCGCCATCACAACCGCTTGGCACGAGCGGTCAAACAACAGGAAGCACGCGTGGAAGAGACGCTGTTTTAATGCGCGGGAAAGATTATTTTTATGTTCCAAGCAGCGCGAAATATCTGAATTTTGAATACAAATTTTCAGTCAAAAATAATAGAAATTATGTGACATTATTTTTTGATAATAAACTCATTTATCTTATGACGCTATCGCCCAACGAGAATTCCCTTAGCGAAACAATTTTAGCGCATGTTCCAATTTCTGATTTCGCGGGAAAAAGCGGACAACTTATGTTCATACTTAATTCTTTTGGCCCGCCAGGCGGCAACTTTTACGTAAATCTTAGCACAATTAGATTCGGTTATAGTGATTACGATTATAGCGGGTACGACCGCCAATATTAAAATGAAAAAACAAAAAGGAATTTCAAGTTTATTAGTCATAGCGATTGCTGCGGGCGTTGTTATGCTAATTTTAGCCGGAGTTTTTGCATATTATTTTTTTAGCGGGTGGCTCAAAAATAAACCTTCAACACAGCAACCAGATAACCAAAATAAAGGCATACTACTAAGCGAGGCAGAACCAAATTTTGCCAAAACATTCCAAATTAATCAGGATGATTATGCTTTTTTAGTATCAGTAGGAACATGCGAGCATTCAACTCCTGGCAACGCTCCGTGTAAACCGATAAAAAACAAGATAGATATTAAAGATGTAAAAACTTCTCAACTGATTCAAGAGATTAATTTGAGGGACATTGATTCAGATTTTTATTCCTACGATAAATACCCTAATGTAGCATACGAAGATTTAAATTTTGATGGAGAAAAAGATTTGGCCATAACGTACAGTCAAAACGCCCCCAATTTAAGTTATTACGATGTTTATCTTTATAATAAAAATACAAAAAAGTTTGAATTGAGCAAGAATTTTTCTGATGCGATTTCCGGGCATTTAAATTTTTATGCCACAAATTACGGTACTCAAAATGTAATCAGAATTTCGGATAAAAATTCAGAAATCAGATATGAGATTATTAATAATGTACCCAAAAAAGTTTACCAAAAAATAGAGGAAGATTCAGGTTCTTTTACAAAAAGAACCGAAGGACGATTGATTAATAATACATGGTCTGAAACGGTATCTGCAGAGTCAAATGACGGCAAGGCGTATGAAATTTATACAAATAAAGCATATAATTTTCAAACACTCATCCCGTTTGAAACTTTTTATATAAAAGGCACAGATAAATATAAAGACACAAGTATTATAGAAACCAATTATGATAATCCAAAATTAGATTCAACAGAGGGAGGAGCGTATATTTATTTAGAAAATTATGGGAGTGATTATCCTGACAGAACGGCTGAGTGGTTTAGAAAATCATTAGATAATCCTTCAAGTCCGCCCGATCTAAAACAAAATATTACAGGCCCGGAGAAAATAAAAAACAATCAATATTCTTATGGGTATATATACAAGGTAACCTATAACGATTCAATCGGTTATCAGGATATTTATTTTTTTCCAAATTTCGGTTTAGTTTTTAATTATAAAAGTCTCCAAGTTAAGCAGGCATATAAAGAAATAGAGGATGATATGGTTAAGTTTGCTACGCCAACAAAAACATTACTGGCAGCCAAAGATCCGATTATAGTTACTTCGCCAAAAGGCGGGGAAAATTTGAGGGTGGGAGAAACACACAATATAATATGGAAAGCAGAAAACACCTCGGATTTAGCCATTGTTCAAATTACTCTTGTCTTTAATCATTCCTACAATCTCAATTCTCCATATGGTCCGGAATCCTGCATAATGGATTCTGCTCATCCTGCAAAAAATACAGGGACATATTCGTGGACAATACCAAGCGAATGCGAGGGCGTTAAGTTGGGTGGCGATAATCAATATTATATAACAGTTTTTGTTAAGGACTGGGCAACCGGGAAACTCTTTTCTGACGACAGTGGTTATTTTACAATAGCACCGCAAAATTAACTTACTTCCCGGGCCGCGTCAACGACGGTTTTTTTGCTCGTGCTATTGCCGATTAGACTAGAAAGAAGTAAAATAAAAAAATATGAATATTTTTGCGCCGATAATTTTTTCAGTCGCTACTTTTTTTTCCACATATTTGGGCGGGCTTTTTGCAATAAGATTTAAAGACAAGTTGCATTTTATCATGGCTTTTGCGGCCGGAGTTTTATTGGGAGTTGTCAGTTTTGAAATTTTTCCAGAAATTATTGAACAGGTTAAAGTTAATAACTTTAATCCAATTGAAGCTATGATTGCTCTGGTAGCAGGGTTTTTATTGTTCCACATTATGGAAAAAACTATTTTAATACACCACGTTCATGAGGGCGACTATGCGGAACATAAACATCCCAAAGTAGGAATTGCCTCTGCCTTGGCCTTGACGGGACATAGTTTTATAGATGGAATCGGTATTGGTCTCGGCTTTCAAATTAGCCCGGCGGTCGGGTTATTAGTAGCTATAGCTGTAATATCTCACTCCTTTACAGATGGATTAAATAGTATGGCTTTAATGCTTACTAATAAAAATACCGCCAAAAAATCTAAAATATTTTTATTTTTGCATTCTACGGCTCCGGTTTTAGGAGTTGTCTCAACTTTCTTTTTTGCAGTCTCTCCGCGCTTTTTAGTTTTATATTTAGGATTTTTCGCCGGATTTTTGCTTTATATAGGAGCTAGTGATATTTTGCCAGAGGCGCACTCAAAGCGCAGCTCTTATAAACTTTTATGTCTTACTATTTTAGGAGCCCTGTTTGTCTTTATTGTTTCTCGGCTTGCATAATAAAAAGAATATATGAATAATTTAAAATTATTCATATATTACTGCGTTCGGTTGAAATACAAAAATTTATTTTTGTATTTCTTTCTCACTTGTAATATAATACAATTAAGAAATAATAATTAAATAAAAAAACATGAAAGTAAAATACAAGTTTTTGATAATAAGCGTTGTTCTTTTGGGAGCAGTGTCAGTTCCTTTATTTATAAAAGCGCAGGATGAAAATACCGCTTCTTTGACCAATGAGACAATCAGCGACGAAGCCAGTCAGGCCTTAACAGAAAGCGCTGGTTTAGATGATGAGTTGGAAACATTAGACGGAGTTCAGGTTGATGAAGCAAAAAGCATGCCGTCTAATTTTGGTTTTTGGTGGAAAAATGCAAGAGAATGGACTTCTTTGGCGTTAACGATTAATCCAGTTAAAAAAGCGGAAAAACAATTAAGATTTGCTGAAGAAAGGACAAAATTAGCTAATTACATAATTCAAAACAGCACTGACCCCAAAGTTCAAGAAAAAGCTCAGAAGATGCTGGAAAAAGCTAATGGATATATGCAGAAAATTGAGGATAAAAAAGATGATTTGGCAAAAAAGGCAGACGAAAGGTCTCAAAAATTGTTGAAGAATATAGCCAAACATTATCTAAATAAGGAGCGCCTTTTAGAAAAAATTGAAGATAAATTGCCTCCGGAAAAATTAGAGGAGTTTCAGCAATTTCGTCAACAAGTAAAAGCCCGCCAAAAAGTTTTTTTAGATAATTTACAAAATAATCCTAATGTTACCAAAGAAATAAAAAACAAGGCAATTGATGTTTTGTCTAGGGTTGAAAATTTGCAACAAAGAAGAGAAGAATTTAGAACCCAGCAGAAAGGCATTTTAGAAGAAATAAAAGCTGGAAATCAGGATGCCAAGAAGCAATTTGAAGAATTAAGACGGGAAAAACAACAAAAAACAGAGCAGGTTAAAGAGCAATTTAAAGAGCAAAAACAGGAAATTATAAATAGAATTAAATCGGGAGAAAAAGAAGCGGTTGAAAAACTAAAAGAACTTAACCAGGAACGGCAAAAAGAAACTGCAAAGATACGCGAGGAAGTAAAACAAAAAGCAGTGGAATTCAAACAAGAAATACAGCAGAAAAGAAAAGAAGGATTGCAAAAAATACAGGAAAACAAAGAGCAGTTAAAAGAGAAAATTAAAAACATTGAATCAGTCGATAATTAAAAGGAAAATAAATATATTAAACCAGCTGAAAATTAAAACCCCGTAAAAACGGGGTTTTACGCTATGGATTTAAATAATTTAGAAAAAGTTTTAAAAAAAGAACCCGAATACAGACAAAAACAGGCTAATTTAGCCGTGTTTGTCAACCTAATTGAAGATTGGCAAGAGGCCACTTTTTTTGGTTTACAACTGAGGCAAGAATTAAATAAAGAATGTCCGCTTTCAATTAAAGCTGAAACCCTTGTTTCAAAAACAAAAGATAGTATAAAAGCAAGTATTACTCTAAAAGACGACCTTAAGATTAAATCTGTTTTAATGCATCATAAAGATGGCAGAAACACAGTTTGTGTTTCTTGCCAGGTTGGTTGCGCCTTGGGATGTGAATTTTGCGCTACGGGGAAAATGGGGTTTGAAAGAAATTTAGATTGTTTTGAAATTATAGAACAAGCGCTCTTTTTTGCCAGATATCTCAAGAAAAATAACAAGAGAATAAGCAACGTTGTTTTTATGGGGATGGGGGAACCCTTTCTAAATTATGAGAATGTTTTGAAAGCAATAAGAATTTTAAATTATAAAGAAGGATTGAATATAGGAGCAAGAAATATTTCTGTTTCAACCGCAGGAATTCCAGAAGGCATTGAAAAGTTATCAAAAGAAGGTTTTCAGGTAAACTTAGCCGTGTCTTTACACGCTCCAAACAATAAATTACGAAGCCAAATTATGCCTATAAATAAAAAATATATACTAGAGCAAGTTTTAAAAGCAGTTGATAGTTATATTAAAATAACAAAAAGAAAGGTAATGTTTGAATATCTTTTGATTAAAGATATTAACGATTCTGATCAGCACGCTATGGAATTGGCAAAATTAATGCGTAAGCCCTTATATTTTTTGAATTTAATTTTGTATAACTCAACAGGATTTTTTAAACCCTCTTCGGCAAAAAGAGTAGAGGAGTTTAAAAAGATCTTGAAAACAGCTGGAGTAAATTTTTCACAAAGACACAGGTTTGGAGATGATATTAAGGCGGCCTGCGGTCAATTCGCTGTCAAAAACCGCATTATATTGTAATTTTTTTAAAATTAAGATATAATAAGAACTTGATTTATCATACATAGATAATTCGTTATCTATGTTTTAATTTTATGGAGGAAATTTCATTAAAAGCCCAAGAATTGTTTAATATCGGAGGGTTTAGCATGACTAATAGTTTTCTTTTGACTCTGGTTGTTTCTTTGCTTTTAATATCGGGAGCTTTTATTGTGAGCAGGAAAATAAGCATTATTCCCGGAAAACTGCAGGGAGCCATAGAAATGGGAGCGGAAGGACTTTTAAGTTTGATGGAGTCAACCTTGGGCAGTATGGAAAAAGCGCAAAGATATTTTCCATTGGTGGCGACTATTTTTATTTTTATACTTGTTTCAAATCTTTTAGGAATTCTTCCCGGAGTGGGTTCTTTAACATTCCATAGCGGACAGGGTGAAGCGTCCCTTTTTCGTTCTCCGGCAAGCGATTTGAATTTTACTTTAGCTTTTGCCGTTATATCGGTTTTAGCAACTAATATCTTAGGAATGTCCGTGGTCGGGGTTTTTCCTCACATAGGCAAGTTTTTAAATTTTACCAATCCAATTAATTTTTTTATAGGCATATTAGAGCTTATTTCCGAAATCGCTAAAGTAATTTCTTTATCATTCAGGCTGTTTGGCAATGTATTTGCCGGAGAGGTTTTATTGACAATAATATTTTTTTTAGCGCCATATATTATACCATTGCCATTTTTGTTTTTAGAGCTTTTTGTCGGATTAATCCAGGCGTTTATATTTGCAATGATTACTTTGGTTTCTATTTCCTTGCATACCGCGATACACGAACATTAAAAAATAAAGGTCAAATAAAATAATAATATAATTAATTTAAATTTAAAAAAATGGACGCAGAATCAATTCGAACATTAGCGGTGGCGGGAGCATTAGCTCTTGGAGCTATATTTCCGGCAATTTCAATTGGTTGGATAGGGTCAAACGCCGTGAAAGCAATAGGCAGAAATCCTGAAGCCGCATCAAAGGTGCAGACAATGGCAATTTTAGCAATTGCCTTCGCTGAAGCTATTGCTATTTATGCTTTAGTTATAGCGTTGATTGTAAAATTCGTTGCATAAATGAATGCATTGTTTGAACAACTAGGAATAAACTGGAAGCTTTTTTTAAGCCAAGCGGTCAATTTTTTTATACTTTTGCTTGTATTAAGAGCTTTTGTTTACAAGCCCCTTTTAGCTGTTATAAAAAAGCGTAATGATAAGATAAGAGAAGGTTTAGTAAAAGCAGAAGAGGCAGATGTAAGGCTAAAAGAAGTTGATATTATCGCCAAAAACAAATTGAAACAGGCGGACCAAGATTCTATAGGCATTATTAAGAAAACCGAAGAAAAGGCGAAGATTTTCGAGCGCGAATTACAAAAGAAAAACGAAGAAAAACAATTTCAAACACAGAAAGAGGCGCAAGACCAGTTAAAAAAACAATTAGAAGAAAATAAAAAGGTTGTTTTAGCGCAGGCAACAGAATTAGTTAAAAAAACAATAATAAAAACAGTTGGCTTAAATCCGGACGCAATAGACGAAGCGCTTATTAAAAGAGCGATTGAAGGCGCGAAGCATGAATAAACAAAACAGGATAAAATTATACGCTAAAGCATTGACAGAAGTTTTGGTCAAGAAGGGTATTGACGAAAAAAAGATTATAAATAATTTTATAAATCTTTTAGTTAAATCGGGGCAGGAAAGAAAATCAAAAGAAATTTTAAGTTTAACCGAAGATTTTCTTTTAGCAAAACAGGGGAAAAGAAAAATTATTTTTGAAACCGCAAGAAAAACGACAGTCAATCAAAAGAAAATATTGAGTAATTTTGCAAAAGAGGGAGATGTTGTTAAAGAAAAAATTAATCCGGAAATAATTGCAGGCATAAAAATTATTATTAATAACGAGAAGCAGTTTGACGCTTCAATGCAAAAGAAATTACAAAGCATATTTTAACCATTTACAATTTAAAATTTATATATGAGTTACGAAATTTTAGAAAAAATTAAACAAGCCATAGAGGGTTACAAGGATAAAACAGAATGGGAGGAAATTGGCAAGGTGATGGAAACAGGAGACGGGATATTAAAAATATCCGGCTTGGCTAATGTTCAGTCGCAGGAGGTTTTAATAATAGAGACAGGCAAGGAAAACGTAAAAGCAGTTGCTCTAAACCTTGAAGAGGACTCTGTCGGAGCGCTTGTTTTAGGAGACGCTTCTTTTATAAAGTCGGGACAGACAGTAAAAAGAATAAAACAACTCTTATCTTTACCCGTGGGAGAACAATTATTGGGCAGAGTTATTGACCCCCTGGGAAATCCCTTAGACGGCAAAGGACCTCTTTTTTCAGAAAAAGACAAGCCCATTTTTAACTTTTTAGAAAAAGACGCTCCAAATGTTATTGACAGAGAATCGGTAAATTACCCTTTGCATACTGGAATAAAGGCAATTGACTCAATGATTCCTATTGGCCGAGGTCAGAGAGAATTGATTATCGGCGATCGCCAAACAGGAAAAACAGCCATTGCTTTGGATATAATAATAAATCAAATTCAAGATAATCCTAATAATCCTCCGATTTGTATTTACGTGGCTATTGGGCAAAAGGAATCAAAAATTGCCAAAATAGTTGAGACGTTAAAAAATAATAACGCGCTTGCCTATACGATTGTTGTTTCGGCGTCAGCATCAAGCCCCGCGGCTTTTTGGTATTTGGCTCCTTTTGCCGGATGCGCTGTCGGAGAATATTTCAGAGATAAAGGCAAAGACGCAGTTGTAATTTATGACGACCTTTCAAAGCATGCCTGGGCATATAGGCAGATATCTTTATTATTAAGAAGGCCGCCGGGAAGAGAGGCCTATCCCGGAGATATTTTTTATTTGCACTCGCGGTTATTAGAAAGAGCGGCAAAGCTTTCCAAAGGAAAAGGAGGAGGTTCTCTAACCGCCTTGCCTATTGTTGAAACGCAGTTGGGCGATGTTACCGCCTATATACCCACTAATGTTATCTCAATTACAGACGGGCAAATTTATTTGGAATCAGATTTATTCTATCAAGGCATAAGGCCGGCCGTTAACATAGGTTTATCAGTTTCCCGCGTAGGTTCATCGGCTCAAACAAAAGCAATGAAAAAAGTGGCGGGAAAATTAAGATTGGAACTGGCTCAGTTTAGAGAGTTGCAAACATTTGTTCAGTTTGCATCCGATGTTGATGAAACCACAAAACAGAGAATTAACAAAGGGAGAATTGTAACGGAAATTTTAAAGCAGTCGGACTTGGCCCCTATTTCTTTTGAAAAACAGGTTTTAGTTTTATACGCAGCTCTGAATAATTATTTTGCCAAATTTAAACCAGAAGAAATTCCGGAAATTGAAAAAAAATTTATTGAATATATCGAAAACTTGTACAAAGATTTATTGGAAAAAATAAAAGAGGAAAGACAAATCACAGACGAGTCCGAAGCAGAAATAAAAAAAGTTATTGAGTCGTTCATTGAATCAGTAAAATAAAAAAGCCCAACGGTTAAGCTGGGGAGCAGTTTTGCGCGATGCGCGACATGCTCAGGTCACTCGTGTGACTCTTGAAGTTTTTCGTAGATTCGGCGAATCAGGCCCCTGTCAGCTCGCTTGCCGGCACAATTGTAACTGCTAAGGGCGACGAGACTTAGAAGGACTTGATCTAACATTTCTGCTTGGCGTGGCGTCAATTTTACCACGATTTCGCGACGTTTCTTCGCCATAAATAACTCCCGCTATTTTAGAGGCATAGTTGCCTACGAATTGGGAAAGAGCTTCGCTCATCCTAATAGTTAATTGTACACCCGTTATGAAATCTTGTCAAGAGTAAAAAAATAATAAAAAATCCGTCAGAAAATGACAGATTCTTTACGCGGAGGCCGGTGGAGTCGAACCACATTCTATTGTTATAGAACCAGTTGTTTATCAAGCAAAGACTAGACCGTCTAGTTTCAACCTCCCATAACCTCCGCGATTAAATTATAACATGAATTTAATGAATTTAAAAAATAAAAAAACAGCACCTCCATTTCTGAAGATGTTGTTTCCGGTCCCATTCATAGAATGTGACTTTGCCTGATAAACTAAGTTAAGTATAGCAAACTCAGAGCTGTTGTCAATGGGCTGATAAAATGATATAAAAACAAATTATGGAATCGCCGCAGAATATAAAAAAAAGATTAAAATCTGTAAACAACATTGGTCAGATAACAAAGGCAATGGAGCTGGTTTCGGCTACAAAAATGAGAAAATCCCAGCAGATTGCCTTGGATTCCCGGCCATATGCTTTTGCGGCTTTGGATTTTTTGGCGACAATTTCAACCCTGGAAAAGAAAAAATTGCCGGCATTATTTGAAGTTAGAAAAAATATAAAAAGGGTTTTATTTGTTTTGGTGGCATCTGATAAAGGATTGGCCGGCGCGTTTAACAGTTCAGTTTTTAAAAAACTTGAAACTCATTTGAAAATAGAAAAAGAGCAGTGGAAAAAAGAAGAACATTTATATTTGGCAATTGGAGAAAAAGCGAACGCATATTTAGTCAAAAAGTTTAGTCCTGTGGTTCGGACTACGGGACTGAGTAAAAAAGTGATAAAAAAATTTGCGCAGGTGGGGGACTATACAACTCCAGAACAGGTAAAACCAATAACAGATTTTATAACAAGCGGATATTTAGAAAAAAAGTGGGACAGAGTAATTGTTGTTTCAACGCATTTCAGGTCTGCCTTAAAACAAGAACCGCACGTGAGAAGAGTTTTACCGATTGATTTTGACCATATTGTCGACACAATAAAAGAAATTATTCCAGAGCGCGGAAAATTTGCCGATTTGATAAAAGAACACCGCATAAGTTTTATTTCAGACAAACAAAAACTAAAAGAATATACAATTGAGCCAAAACCAGAAAAAGTTTTAGAAAAGTTGGCGGAACATTTATTTTTTATACAGATTTACCATTTAATTTTAGAAGCGAACGCATCAGAGCATTCAGCGCGAAGATTAGCTATGAAAACAGCATCAGATAATGCTTCAGACCTGGGTGAAGCATTAAACCTGCAATATAATAAATCCAGGCAATCCAGAATAACAACAGAAATTTCGGAAATTAGCGCGGGGGCGGAGGCGCAAAGTTAAAATTTAAAAATATTTATTATGAAAGGAAAAATTATACAAATTATAGGGCCGGTTGTAGATGTTGAATTTGAAGAAGAGGGGAAACTTCCATCTCTTTTTAATGCCTTAAAAGTTAAGGGACCTAAAGGAGAGGTTATTTTGGAAGTTGTGAAGCATTTAGATTTGACAAAAGTAAAAACAATTTCTTTACAATCAACAGACGGCCTGCAAAGGGGATTAGAGGTTGAGGATACGGGAAATCAAATCTTAGTTCCTGTCGGACCGGAAGTTTTGGGAAATCTGTTTAATGTAATCGGCGAGCCCTTAAACAAAACCGGACCCAAAGCCAAGTTCGAAAAATATTGGCCGATTCATAGGTCGTCGCCTGCTTTTACAGAACAGGCTACAAAAACAGAAGTATTTGAGACAGGCATTAAAGTTGTTGACTTAATTGCCCCATTTATTAAGGGCGGAAAAATTGGTCTTTTTGGCGGAGCCGGAGTGGGCAAAACAGTATTTTTACAGGAGCTAATAAGAAACGTAGCCGAGGAATCCGGTGGCGTTTCTGTTTTTGCCGGAGTTGGAGAAAGAACAAGAGAAGGAAACGACTTGTATAGAGAGATGAACGAATCCGGAGTTATAAGTAAAACAGCTTTAGTTTTTGGCCAAATGAACGAAGTTCCGGGAGCTAGGGCCAGGGTGGCTTTATCGGCCTTGACGATGGCAGAATATTTTAGAGACGAAGAAAAGAAAAATGTTTTGCTTTTTATAGACAATATTTTTAGATTTTCTCAAGCAGGTTCTGAGGTTTCAACTTTATTGGGAAGAATGCCTTCAGCCGTAGGATATCAGCCAACATTAGCCCAAGAGATGGCAGAATTACAGGAGAGGATTACTTCTACTAAAAATGGAGCTATTACTTCGGTTCAGGCAATTTATGTGCCAGCAGACGACATTACAGATCCAGCCCCGGCAACTACTTTTTCTCATTTGGACTCTACAATTGTTTTATCAAGATCCTTAACAGAAATTGGAATTTATCCGGCTGTTGACCCATTAGCTTCAAACTCTTCAGCCTTAGACCCGAAAATAGTGGGCGAAAAACATTATAAGACGGCCAGAAATGTTCAATTAACTTTACAAAGATATAAAGACCTTCAGGATATTATTGCAATTTTGGGTATCGAAGAACTTTCTGAAGAAGATAAAAAAATCGTGGATAGAGCGCGAAAAATTCAAAGGTTTTTATCCCAGCCATTTTTCGTCGCAGAAAATTTTACCGGCAGGACGGGAAAGTTTGTGAAACTTGAAGACACAGTTCGCGGATTCGCAGAAATTTTAGAAGGAAAGCACGACGACATTCCAGAAGAAAATTTTTATTTAAAAGGGGGAATAGAAGAGGTTGCGCTCGAAAAGTAATTTTCTGCTTATAATTTTATGAAACTATCTCTTTATTCGCTAAAAAAAATATTATTTCAAGACGAGGCCGAATCCTTAAATTGCAAAACAGTTATGGGGGAAATTACTGTTTTAGACAACCACGAAACGCTGATTACGGTTTTAGCGGCGGGAATTGTAAAAATTACAGACAACCGGGAAAAACAACATTTTTTTCCAATAAAGTCAGGATTTTTAGAAGTAAAAACAGGCAACGAAGTTAGATGTATTGTTGAAGAATAGACCTGTTGCTTAATAAGGATCGTCGCGAAATGCAGTAATTTCGAGCGAAAAAAAGGAAATGAGAGGAGGCATATTGAAGCTAAATCTGTCGACGAGCATTTACTTTTTTGCAGCCGAAATTACAAGTTGCAGCAGATTTCTTATTAAGCAATAGGTCTAATGATATGGTTCAGAAGATTTTTTTAATTATTATATCTATTTTTGTACTTTTAATTGCCGTATTGTTTGCATTATTCATAAACAAACCCGTAAAAAAATGGGGGAGAGTTTGTTTCGAAAACAATTGTTTTAATGTGGAAATAGCAAAAACCCCTTTAGAGACTTCCAAGGGCTTGATGTTTAGAAAAAACCTAGAGCAAGATAAGGGAATGCTTTTTGTTTTTAAAAAAGAAGCAAAATATTCTTTTTGGATGAAAAATACTTTAATTCCCTTAGATATAATCTGGATAAACAAAGATAAAAAAGTTGTTTTTATCAGTGAGAATGCTCAGCCTTGCAAGTGGTATTCTTGTTATTCTATAAAGCCGACAGCAGAGGCAAAATATGTTTTAGAGGTAAATAGCGGCGTGGTCCAAAAAATTGGGTTGAAAACAGAAGACAAACTGAATTTGACGTATTAATATTAATATTAATACAAGTATCCCCAGGTTTGAAGTTTGTCAGAATCTTCGTACCAGCCCAGACCGATGTCGGTTCTATAAAACATATTTTGCAATAATATGTTCTCTAATCTTGAATAAACCTGCTTTCTGGCATCTTCCATTGTAACTCCTGAGCCCGTAACAACAAGGGCATACCCGCTTTCTCCAGCTATTTGCCAATTTCCCTCAATTAACTTTACATCACCTAAATGAATTCCGTCTAAACTTGGCTTTTTAAAAATAATTGATAAATCTTTATATATATTCATTTCCGACTTGTCGTTAAAAGGAAAAGGCGGCACCGCGCAAATAACTCCTATCTGGAAACCCTTTTTTGTTTTTAATTCAAAATTTTCTCCTTTTGCAATTGAATAGAAAAAATCACCCCAATTGCTTAAAACTCCCTCCATTGCAATTGATATATGGGGGTAGCCCATTCTGCATGTCCATTCTAAAGGATAAATTCCACGACCGTTAGCTATACAGTTTATATCAATGTACCCAACATACCCAGATTTTTTAATTTCTTCTTTCATTTTTTCAAGGGTTGTTTTAAAAATTGTGTTTGGCCCGGACCAATACATAGTTGTTCCCATCTCTCCTGTGTATGGGCCGATATCTCCTGGAAAAAGTTTTTTATGCTCAAAATTAATATTTATCGGATAAATGAAATCTTTTCCGTTAAAAAATGCCCCTACAGCTATTTCAACTCCTTGCACAAATTTTTGCAGTTGAAATTGTCTTACCCTTTCTCCTAAAACTTTTTTGTTTGAGCGTATTATTTCGTGCAAGTCTTTCCCATCTTCGTCTTTTCCTAAAAATAAAAGACCCTTAGAATCTGAACCTATAAAACCAGAAGGCTTGTAAACATATCTACCGGGATTTTCTTCTATAAATTTTAAAGCAGCATCATGATCTAAAAACTCCCAATGTGGCAGGATTAACATGCCAATTTTTCTCATCTCCGCTTGCCCAAACTCTCTGTCTTCTTCTAATTTGTCTGTGTATTCGCTTCCGCCAACGATTAATTTACCTTGTTTTCTTAATTGGTCTGCTTCTTTTCCAAAACCAACATCATCAAAACAATTACCGCACCACATTGGTTTGCCGTTCCTGCGGACATAAATTATATGATTTTTTACTTCAACGCAATAAACATAATCGTTGTAATTAATTTTTGTCCAATATTTTTTATCTTTTAATCTCGGTTCAAGATTTCTATTTTTGATAACGGACAAAACATTTCCCCTAATTCTGCCCGCTAAGCCAATTTTTAATAAAATTTCTTGCAAATCGTTTAATAATTTTTTAGAGACAGAATAATAAAAACTATGATGTTTGCCCGAGTGCCCATCTCCAAGCATTAACCAATTAAAAAGAATTTTAAGATTTTCACTATCCGCTTCTTTTATCCAATCTGGAACGAACTTGTTAAAAGTGCCATTGCCAAAATTATCAACTAAAAATTTTGCTAATGCGCCATTATGGATTCTTATCTCCTCGCCCTTTTCTTTTTTAGTTGCGCAAAAAATAACTTCGGCGTTTTTTAATATATTTTTAAATTTATTTAATGTTTCTCCATAATTTTGGTAGATTCTTATTCCGTTTAAATTGTTCCACCTTTTGATAGTAGCTCCTTCAGAAATATAAAAACCAACGATTGCCATCAAATGGCATGTTTTCATTAAAAATCCTTTGTAAGTATGAGCTCTTTTTATTTTTGGAACGCCAGTATTCCACTCTATTTTGTAGTCAGGAATTTTGATTACTTCATTTATCCTACCATGCCAATTACAGCCAAGTTTGATATGTTTTCTGGTATTTTTAAATATATCGTTTGCTTTTTCAAAAGAATATTTTCCATTATAGCGCTTAACAAACATTTTGTGCACGGGGGTAACGCAGAATTCATTTTCCGAACTATTATACCGGATCATTTTTCCATAATATTTTTCTTTTATTAACCTGTTTGGTTTATGGTATTCTAATTCAAAATTATCTGGATTTAGTGTAGCAAGAAAATCTTTTTTATTGACATTTTTTATTAATTTCCAGCCAGTATCAGTTAGTATTTCTGTTTTTTTGTCATAACAAACTACATCTGCCCAGTCAATAAATTTTTTCCAGTCGTCAACTTTTTCTAAAAATCCATCGTACACATCTTTATCTGTTTCCGATTTTATATAAATTTTTACTTCATGCCCCTCTTTTTTAATTTGCAAAGCTAAATCGCCCGATAAACTTTCCCAGCTTACAAACAAAAATTTTTTCGCTTCTTTTAAAGCCGGCGTTATTCCATTTTTTAAAATTCCATTTCCATTCGCCATTTTATATTATTAAAATTTAATTTTGAGTTTATTATTGTTTTTTTGCCACTGAAAATACATGTGTTTTATAAAATGATTCGGGCTTAAATTTATTTTTAAAATTAGTTAACGCATCTTCTCCTCCGCCCATGTCTGCTTCTTTATAGCCTTTAGCCCTAAGCCATGCCAAATCTTCGAGATAAAGCATATCTCCCAGGTCTGAAATTGAATAGTCGTGAATTCCCAATGAACCATAAAATCGATTACTGTTAGGAATCATCCATCCTGCATTTATTCCGCATACTTTTCCATCAACAACTAATACTCTTGATTCCGTTGACCCCTTGAAATTACTATCTATAAAATTATAAAATGGCAAGAAGTGAGCCCTGTCGCTTCCTCCTCTCTTCTTGCGCCATTGGTCAATTATGGAACATAAAACTTCTTTATTTTCGTAAGTTTTAGCGTTTAAAACTGATACTGAATGACTCTGGTAAAACTTATTTTTTTCTTTTCTCAATGTTTTCCAACGGTTTCCCGAAAGCGAGGCATCAAAATTTTTAAGATTGTATATAGGCCATGTTAATGTATAGTTGATTCGACGGCTTTTAATGCTTTGCGGCAGAGCGCTTATAAATTTTTTATATAATGCATCTTCAAGCTCAAGGGTGACTTTTTTAATTTCTTTTGTCTGGAATATGCAATCTAAATATTGAAGAAGAATCGCAACGCGGAGCGGAGAAGGCGCAATTGGGCTAGAAAAAACAATGCACGCTCCCTTATCTTTTTCTTCAATTGTTAAGAGTCCTGTCCCATTCTCTCCATCGGCAAATATATTTTTTGAACCTTTTTCTGCCTGGCATTGATACCACCAAAAATTATGTTCTGGGGCATATCCGTATTCGTTTATTGTTTTTTCAATTCGCGATTTTTCTGAAATCGTGTCCTCAAAAAAAATCATATTTCTATTTTATTTTTAAAATCAGTTTAAATTATTATATCACTAATATTTTTTTTATACAAAAAAACAACCCTTCGATAAACTCAGGGTTGTTTTTTAAATTCACAGAAATTATCTGCTGAATCTTGGAGGTCTTTTTTTAGACCAGCATTCTCTGCAATAGATTGGCCTGTCGGGAGCTGGTTCAAAGGGAAGTTCTGTAATTTCTACGCCGCATTCGCCGCATTTCCAGTTTCCTTTGACCATTTCACGAGGACCAAAATTTCCTCCCCTTTGGTTATCAAATTTTTTGAAGACCATTGAAATGATTTTGCTTTGTTTTAATATAAAGCGACCTTTTGACTTTTAAGTCGCTTTTACTTATTTCTAAGATAGCTCGACTTATACATCTAGAGTTATTATACTTTTTATTTATTATAAGTCAAGGGTTTTTTCTTTTTACCATAAAGTGTATTATTAAATGTATGAAAAAAGTTTTTTTAATTATTACAATAATAATAACGACAGTGGCTTTATCTGTTGCCTCTTTTATTTTGTTGCAACAAAAAAAGGAGGAAATATTGCCACCAGAGACAAAATTAGGCATTGAGGTTTTTTTGCCAAAATCAAACGAAGAGGTTTTTTCTCCCTTAGAAATTATAGGTACCATTAACGGCAACGGCTGGGTTGGTTTTGAGGGCCAGGTTGGAACAGTTAAATTATTAAATAGCGAGGGCGAAGAATTAGCCGTAGGATTTTTGCAGGCAACAACCGAGTGGACGCAATTGCCTGTCAGATTTAAAACAATTTTAGATTTTATTTCTCTTAATATGGACGCAGGCAGACTTGTTTTTAATAATGAAAATCCCAGCGGTTTGCCCCAAAATGATAGGGAGTTTGTTTTGCCGATAAAAATTAGCAAAACCGTGAAAGGCGCGATACAAGTGAAGCTTTATTTTAACAATAACGAAATGGAGCCCGAGTATTCTTGTCAAAAGGTTTTCCCCGTAGATAGGGGAGTTTCTGAAACTAAGGCGGTTGCCAAAGCGGCTTTGGAAGAGTTATTAAAAGGACCGACCAGACAAGAAATATTGGACGGATTTTTTACAAGCATAAATCCAGGTGTTAAAATTCAAAAATTAACAATTGAAAATACTGTGGCGAAAGTTGATTTTGACAGTAATTTAGAAAAAAATGTTGGCGGGTCGTGTCGAGTGTCGGCAATAAGAAATCAGATAACTCAAACACTTTCGCAATTTAAAACAGTTCAAAGCGTTATAATTTCAATAAACGGAAGAACAGAAGACATTTTGCAACCTTAATTGCTCGGCAAATAATTTTTTTCGGCGAGGGGATTTTGCCTTCGGCAAGCCTGCCCTCGCGCTCAAAAAAAAATATTTGCCTCGCTTTCTTTAATTTTGAATTTCAAAATATTAAAAAAATCAAAAAACAGCAGGGCAAGATTGGGTTTTTTAGAGACCGGTCACGGAGTGGTTGAAACTCCGTGTTTGGTTCCAGTGGCAACCCAGGCAGTTATAAAAACATTGGACAGTAAAGAGGCGGAAGAAACTAAATCGCAAATTTTGATTTCAAATACTTTTCATTTGCATTTAAAACCAGGAGAAAAAATTGTAGAAAAAGCGGGAGGATTGCATAAATTTATGAATTGGAAAAAACCATTGATGACCGATTCGGGCGGTTTTCAGGTTTTTTCTTTAGGTTTCGGCAAAGATTTTGGGCTTACAAAATTTTTAGGAAAAGGCATGGCAGATAAAAAAATAATCGGCGTATCGGGACATCCCAAATCATTAAAAATCACACAAGACGGGGTTTTTTTCAAATCTTTTTTAGACGGCAGCAAACTTTTTTTAGGTCCCAAAGAATCAATAAAAATACAAGAAAAACTGGGAGCAGATATTATTTTTGCCTTTGACGAGTGTACTCCTCCATTAGCTAATTATGATTATGTTAAAAAATCATTAGAGAGAACTCATAAATGGGCTGAAATTTCTTTGAAAACTAAAAAATCAAAACAAGCGATTTTTGGAATTATACAGGGTTCGGAATTTAAGGACTTAAGGGAAAACAGCGCAAAATTTATAAATTCACTGGATTTTGACGGTTTTGGAATTGGCGGGGATTTGTGGCGGGAAAGAGGCGGAACAAAAAAGATACTGGACTGGTTTATTCCGACAATTAATGAAAAAAAGCCACGCCATATGCTAGGAGTCGGATATTTGGAAAATATAGAAGATATTATAAAATCCGGAATTGATTTGTTTGACTGCACGGTGCCGACGCATTACGCAAGAAGAGGGATTGCTTTCACTTCAGAGGGCAAATTAAATTTAAAACAAATTAAATTTTTAAAAAAACACGAGCCGTTAGATAAGGGTTGCACATGCAATATTTGTTTGAATTATAAAAAAGACTATATTTCGCACCTGTTAAGGGCAGGGGAGTTAACGGCTTTTAAGCTTCTTACTTTTCACAACCTTTGTTATTTTAATAATTTTATAGAGGACATAAGAGAGAGAATAAAAAAAGGGGAAGTATAATAAAAGTTATCCACAGGAGGAGAGAGTTGACAACACGGCTTGATAAGAATAAAATCTAATAAGGAATAATTATTATTAATAGGAATATAAAAAAAGTTATGGCAGAAGATATTTTTTTGGCGGAAACAGAGGAGCGCACAACTTCGCAGAAAAAAATTATTCTTGATTATTTAAAAAACACAAAATGCCACCCATCCGCCCAAAGGGTATATAATGAAGTAAAAAGGGTCCTTCCTCAAATTAGTCGGGGAACAGTTTACAGAATCTTGAATAATTTAAAAAGAAAAGGAGAAATTCAGGAAATATCCACCAAAGATATAACATTTTTTGACGGAGACACTTCTGACCACAGTCATTTTATATGTCAGGGTTGCGGAACTATTTTTGATATTTTTGACGAGTGCTCCAAATGCGAATTCATAAAGAAGAAAAAAATAAAGGTCGGAAAAATAAATAATTACAGGATATATTTTTATGGAATATGCAAAAATTGCAAAAAGAAATAATTTTTGCCACGATTGCGGCAAAGAAATAAAAATTCAAGGCGACGACATAGAAAACGGAGTCTTACTTACTTATGATGATAATGGAGAAAAGTTGAACGTTTTCAAGTGCAATGATTGTTACGGTAAAAACAAATCATTGAGCAATTTTAAGAAATGCGAGGTTTATTCAAGGGTTGTAGGATATTTAAGGCCTGTTTCCCAGTGGAATACCGGCAAAAAACAGGAATATCAAGAAAGAAAGGAATATGCGATGAAAGGGCCCGGCGGAGAATGTTGTTAGATATTTTAAAAAAATTAACCGAATAAAAAAATATGTTGTCACAAATACCGTTAAATTTAGATAATGTTGATAAAAAAGAAAAAGACAAACAGATATTAAGAATCGGCATGATAGCTGAATTGGACGCTGTTTCTTTATATGAACAATTAGCCGCCACTACGGAGAATGAAGGTTTGAGAAATATTCTTTTAGATGTAGCCAAAGAAGAAAAAACCCATGTGGGTGAATTTCAAGCTTTGTTATTGGAATTGGACAAGGAGCAAGCAGAAGAATTAGAGAAAGGAAAAGAAGAAGTTGAAGAATTAACAAATTAACATAGGAAATATCATGGAAAAAAAATACAAATTGCCAAATCTTCCTTACGGATATAAAGATTTAGAACCCTATATATCGGAAGAAGTTTTGACTTTGCACCATCAAAAGCACCATAAATCGTATGTTGATAATGCCAACGCTCTGCTGGAAAAAATTTATGAGGCGAGAAAAAATAACCAAGACCTGGACCAAAAATCAGTTTTAAAATCATTGTCTTTCAATGTGGCCGGCCATATTTTACACGAAATTTTTTGGAAAATTATGGCTCCCGCCTCCGCGCTTCGCGCTTCGGCGGGCAAGCCCGCTGGCCAAATTTTAAAAGCTATTGAAGAAGAATTCGGGAGTTTTGAAAGGTTTAAAAAAGAGTTTTCAGAAACAGCTAAATCAGTTGAAGGTTCTGGTTGGGCAATTTTAAGCTCTCACAAAGAACATGGAAATTTAGCAATAATTCAAGTTGAAAAGCATAATGTTAATTTTTATCCAGAGCAAACGATTTTATTGTGCTTGGATGTTTGGGAGCATTCTTATTACTTAGATTACAAAAACGATAGGGCAAAGTTTGTTGAGGCGTTTTGGAATATAATAAACTGGCAGGAAGTGGAAAAAAGATTTGCGGGCTAAGGCATTTTTTGAAAAAAAATAAATCTATTGAAAAACCGCTCGCTATATGGTATTTTTAGAATTAGTTCTTTGATTTAGATAGTTATTTGGACTAATTCTCCAGAAAGCGAGGCGTCCGATGCAAGCTGAAGCCTATTCAGATTTGCCCGTTATTGATGTTGATTGCACAATGCCCATAGATAGTTTAATTTCTTTAATGCGCGACAGTTTCGCAAGGGTTTTTGGCGATAGCCTGAAAATAAGTGTAGACAAAGACATTAATGAAAGAAATTTTCCCTCAGCAAAGAGCAGGCAGAGAGTAAAGAGGGCGACCGCTTTTAGTCTTTTGCCTCTTTGTCCGCGCGAAGAAGGAAGAAGGGAAAAAATCAGCTCGTTGAGGGTGATTGAAAAAATGAGCAGGCAAAATCGCGATCCGGCCGATATTAGGGATTTTCTATATTTTGCAATCCGATGCCCGGAAATAGCGGCAGAAAATACAATGGTTGTTTTGGGTTCAGTTTTGGTTGCAGAAATTCCCGAATCAGAAAAGCAAGCGCGCGAGGGTTTCAAATCGGTTCCGTTTTTTACAAAAAGGGGCAAAAGGTTTTGCTTGGATTTGCTGTGGTTTAAGATTGATTGGCCGGGAGGGTGCAAATTTTTGGCCAAAGATAAAGAACAGAGCGCGCAGTTTCTGTGTTTTTCCTCCTAAAAACACAGAAAGCTATTTTATTCCTGTGGCTATAACTCGTTAATGCTGGCATTAACGAGTTTTTTTAGGGACCTTTGACAAAGGATTTGATATAGAGTATAATTAAAATATTAGATACAGCATTTAAATTATAAAATTATTTGTAATTTGCAGTCATAGCCAAAAGCCAATAAATTATTATTGTTTTTTGGCTATGACTGCGAATGTTCGCAATCCTCTGGCGTCAATATTGTATCTCTTGTCCAGTGGGCAGGAGAATGGTCCGACTAATAGTCGGAGAAGGAGACGCGGTTATGTCTACGATGAAGTATGCAAGCCTCGACCTTGGAACGATTGAAGCGGTTTTCAACAAACTGGGAGGCATGGATGGCGCTCAACGTTTCCTACGCGGAGAGATCGCGGTTTCGGAGCCCGCTCGCCATTGGCGCGAGGAAGACGGAGTGATCTATTTTGAGGTCACCTCCAACGGAATGACCGGTCCGGCGTGGATTGATTGGTTCGAGCGAAACGGAATTCGGTTCACCAAGTGGGCCAAGGATGTCCTGTTGTCCCAAAATTTCAAGCCTACCTCGGGCGTGACCTACAAGGTTGCGGTACTCAAGGGTACGCTGTTTGCAAACAGCAATCGCATCACCAAGGAGATCCGTGTCGAAGCCGAGTGCCGCAAATTGGAGAAACTCCCTGCTGAGGTCGCTTGTCTTATCAGAAAGGCGTTCTCGGACGAGGCGCTGGAGGCAATGGGTCTTTACTGGATCGTGGTTTTCCACGACCCCATAAAGGATTCCGATGGCGATCCTTGCCTGCTTTCCGCGTACCGCGGCCATGAGGGCCATTGGCTGCGCGCTTCCTATGACGGGCCCGACGACTGCTGGAGCTCCGCTTATGGGTTCGCCTTCGCCGTCTCGCAGATCGCTTCATTTTCTCTCTCATTTTTTGAGAGAGTTTTCTTTTGTTAGCTTGCCGCACCATCCGCCGAGATTTCTGCCAATCTCATTTAATTTTTCAGACAAAGCAATATATTTTTTATTGTCCAAAGATTTCGTTTCCCAGAGCATCATTAAAAACACCTTCAAAACATCAAGCCGTCTTATTGCAAAACGCACAAAAGGAAGTTTTTCTTTCTGCGAGAGAAAATTTGCTGTTACTATTGCATCAATAATTTCCACAAAAAATTTATCAATTTTTTCACCCAAAGAAAACTTGTGATGTTTGGGAATACTTTTTAAGATAAATGACCCGAAGCCAAGGATAATACATAAAGCCAGCGTCCGTGACCGGCTTTTACATCATGCTGTCCATCGCGAACTATATCCGTTTTTTGATAAAAAGTTCATCGCCGACTCATTTTCTTGCCGAAACATTAAGGGCGTGCACAGAGCCATAAGCAGGTTCAGAGATTTTAATCGCAAGGTCTCCAAAAACAACACAAAGCAATGTTATGTTTTAAAGTGCGACATCAAAAAGTTTTTTGCTAGCGTGGATCAAAATATTTTGATAGAGATTTTACAAAAGCACATAAGCGATCAAAAAATTGTAAATCTTCTCAAAGAAATAATTTTTAGTTTTAAGCTTGGCGGTTTACCACTAGGGAATCTGACCAGTCAACTTTTTGCTAATATTTATTTAAACAAGTTTGACCAGTTTGTAAAACACAAACTAAAAACAAAGTATTATATCCGTTATTGCGATGATTTTGTGATTTTTTCGCAGGATAAAAAATATTTAGAAAATTTAATTCCAATTATCAACGATTTTTTGCAAAATAAATTAAAACTCACCTTGCATCCTGATAAAGTTTTTGTTAAAACCATATATTCCGGCGTAGATTACTTGGGTTGGAAAAATTTTAAGGACCATAGAATTTTGAGAAAAGCTACCAAAGAGAGGATGTTAAAACATTTAGAGAAAGAGTTCAAAAAGGAAATATTAAATTCTTATCTTGGACTTTTAAGCCACGGCAATACAGAAAAACTCAGAAGTAAGATACTTGAAATATATTAAGGCTATTTGTTCATAAAATTGTCAACATGCGTAGGGTGTCTATTTTTTTACAAAAATGTTAATATTAAAGAAAAAATCTATGACCACACTAAAAGACGTTAAAAACAATCAGCAGGTTTTGGAGTTTATAAAAAAGACGGAAAAAACATTATCCGCCCTTTCTTTTACAGACCACGGATTAAGGCATTTAAATTTGGTGGCAGACAGAGCAATCTATATTGCCAAAGCAATAGGAATTTCAGAAAGGGGGCAAGAGCTATCAGGCATCGCCGCATTCTGTCACGATATGGGAAATTTTTTAAGCAGAAGCCACCACAATTATTTTGCTGCTTTGCTTTTTCACCAAATTTTTAAAGACGATTTTCCGGCAGACGAAATGGCAACCATTATGCAGGCAATATCAAACCACGACAAACAGCAAGAAGACATAAATTTTGTGAGCAAAGTGGCGGCAATTGTTGTTTTGGCCGATAAGTCGGACGTGCACAGGTCAAGGGTGACTGTTAAAAAAATGAAAGACATCAAATCGGACATTCACGACAGAGTAAACTATGCCACTACAAAAAGCGAGTTGAAAGTAGAAAATCCGCCAGCTGGCGGAAAAAAAAGGATTATTTTAAACCTTGAAATAGACACTAATTTTGTGCCCATACTTGAATATTTTGAAATTTTTACAGACAGAATGGTTTTTTGCAGAAGAGCCGCGGAGTTTTTGGGTTATAATTTCGGATTGGAAATAAACAAAATCCAGCTTTTGTAGAAATGGAAAAAAGCAAAAAATTACTTTACGTTATTGCAGACAACATAAGAAGTTTGGAGAACATAGGTTCTATTTTTAGGACAGCGGATGCCTTGGGCGTAGATAAAATTTTTCTCTGCGGAATTTCCGGGAAGCCCCCGAATGAAAAAATATCAAAAACAGCTTTAGGGGCTGAAAAAACAATTCCCTTTGAGTATTGCCGGCAAACTTGGAGGCTAATTGATAAACTAAAAAAAGATAAAATAAACATAATTGCATTAGAGCAAGATAAAAAAAGTATTCTTTATACAAAATTTAAGCCCAAATTTCCGCTCGCCCTAATAATTGGAAATGAAGTAAAAGGAATATCCCAAAAAATATTAAAAAAATCAGATAAAATTATTTATTTGCCGATGCTCGGCAGAAAAGAGTCGTTAAATGTTTCTGTGGCGTTCGGCATTGCCGGCTACGAAATAAATAATTTTAGAAAATTATGAAGCAGGCAACATTATGTTTATTGGTAAAACCCGGCGAGATTCTTTTGGCGATGAAAAAGCGAAGTTTTGGAATGGGCAGGTGGAATGGGCCCGGAGGAAAACTGGATTTTGGGAAGGGGGATAAAAACATTGTTGACGCCGTAATCCGAGAAACAAAAGAAGAAATAGGGGTCTTGATTAAAAATCCGGAAAAAGTAGGAATTTTGCATTTTTATTTTCCTCATAAAGAAGAATGGAACCAGGACGTTCATTTATTTTTAGTTAAAAATTGGGAAGGGGAGCCCGCAGAATCAGAGGAAATGTCGCCAAAATGGTTTAAAACAAGCGAAATACCGTATGAAAAAATGTGGGACGACGACAAATACTGGCTGCCGCATGTTTTAAGCGGTAAAAAATTGGAGGCTGATTTTATTTTTAGAGAAGGGGATATAATAGAAAAGCACAACGTAAAAATTGTAGAGGAAATATAGTTCTGTATTAAAAAACAAAAAACAGCAAAAATACGCTGTTTTTGTTTTGCTATTGACACTGTTTTTTTGTCTTGATATACTGTATATAATACAGACTAAATTGGTCTGCTTTACCCGCCAAGATGATAAAAATTTCAAAAAAATCGCAATACGGATTAAGGGCAATGGTTTGTTTGGCAAAAAATTACAGAACACAGCAAATTTTTTCCGTAAAAACAATTTCTGAAAAAGAGGGGATACCTTTTGGCTTTTTGGAGAAAATAATCTTGCGGTTGGAAAAAGAAAAATTAGTCAAAGGAAAAAAGGGCGTTCAGGGCGGATATGCTCTCTCAATGCTTCCTCAAAAAATTAGCGCGAAAGACATAATATTTGCATTGGAAAATAATAAAAAACCGGTTGACTGCGCCTTTTGCGGCAGGGCAAAAAACTGCTTAACGAAAGGCGTTTGGTTGAAGCTGGAAACCGCATTTAACAAAACATTAAAAGCGATAACCTTAAAAGACCTTATTAAATAAATTATAGAAATTGCTAACGCAATTTATATAATTAATCGTTTGGTCGATATGAAAATAAATTTTCATATCTTCCTCTCTCATAATTATGAAAAGAATATATTTAGATTACGCCGCCACTACCCCGATTGATAAAAGGGTTTTAAAGGCAATGGCGCCGTATTTTTCAAAAGAATTTGGCAATACAATGTCTTTGCATTCTTTCGGCCAGAAATCAAAGATGGCTTTGGAAGAAAGCAGGGAAAAAATAGCTAAAATAATCGGAGCCGATGCCAATGAAATTATTTTTACTTCTTCTGCCACGGAAAGCAATAACACAGCCCTTAAGGGCTGTGCCCTGAGCTTGCCGAAGGGCAAAGACGGGAAAAACCATATTATAATTTCTTCAATTGAACATCCTTGTATTATGGAATCTGCAAAATGGCTGGAAAAACAAGGGTTTAAGATAACAAAATTAAATGTTGATAAATACGGAATGGTAAATCCGAAAGACGTTGAAAAGGCAATAAGACCCAAAGGGTACCCCGAAACGATTTTGGTTTCAATAATGCATGCCTCAAACGAAATCGGAACAATAGAGCCCATAGAAGAAATTGGAAAAATATGCAGACAAAAAGGAGTTTGTTTTCATACCGATGCTTCGCAGTCGTTTGGAAAAATTCCAATTGATGTTGAAAAAATGAATATTGATTTGCTGACCGCCAGTTCCCATAAAATATACGGGCCGAAAGGAGCAGGGCTTTTGTATGTTAGAAAAGGAGTAAAAATAGAGCCGATTTTGCATGGCGGCGGACAGGAAAACGGATTGAGGGGTTCAACGGTTAATGTTCCGGCCATTGTTGGTTTTGCCAAGGCGGCAGAAATCTGCAATCTTGAAATGGAAAAAGAAAATAAGCGCCTGATTAAACTAAGAGACAAGCTTATAAAAGGAGTTTTAAAAATAAAAGATTCCCACCTGAACGGCCCGCCTGCGCGGGCAGGCCAGGCGAAAAACCGGCTTTGCAACAATGCTAATTTCTGGTTTTCTTTCGTGGAGGGTGAGTCGCTTACAATTCAGCTTGATTTGGAGGGGATTGCTGTTTCTACGGGTTCTGCCTGCTCTTCTTTTAAGTTAGAGCCAAGCCACGTTTTATTGGCAACAGGATTGAGGCCCGAGCAGGCGCACGGGTCTTTAAGGGTTTCTTTGGGAAGATTTACAAAGGAAGACGACATTAATTATTTATTAAAAGTTTTACCAAAAATAGTAAAAAAAATAAGGAGTATTTCTCCTTTTAAAAAAAATGAAAACAAATAACAATATTTGTGAAGGATTATACACCAAAAAAGTAATTGAAACATTTAAAAATCCGCACAATTACGGAAAGATTAAAAACGCCGATGGCATTGGAAAAGTGGGCAACATAATCTGCGGAGACGTGATGCATCTTTATATAAAAATTGCTAAAAATAAAAAAGGCGAGGAAATTATAAAAGACATTAAATTTGAAACTTTTGGTTGCGTTGCCGCAATTTCAACAAGCAGCGTTATTACCGATTTGGCAAAAAGAAAAACAATTAAAGAAGCGCTGAAAATCAATAAAGACAATATTATAGAATTTTTAGGCGGTTTGCCGTCTATAAAATACCACTGTTCTGTTTTGGCCATTGACGCCCTGATTGAAGCGATTTATGATTATTTTTTGAAAAATAAAAAGGAAATTTCCGCAGATTTGCAGAAGAGGCACGACAATATACAAAAATCAAAAGAAATTATAGAAAAAAGGTATAAAAAATGGGCGTAAAGGGGCGTTGATTCAAGGGGTTGACAAATAGATATTTTCTGTTAGTGTTTAAATATGGATTACGGCATGGTGTCGTGATTCTTATTTGTAACGTCGGCGTTTTTCAACAGAAAAATGCGACCATTGACAACAAGAAAGGTCTTTTGATGTCCGGCGAAAAGATTAACCATTTGTTTTGTTTTTGCAACATGGTAAGGAAAGGAGATATTCCTTATTCAACAGTTGTTGAACTAGTTGAGAGTTATTCAAGGAAAAGCCAAGGAGACTCGGCAGAACAAAAGGTTGGCGGAGACAACCAAGACGACAAGATGGGGGGTTGATAATTCAACGATCGTTTAGGCCGAGAAGCAATTCTGTTTTGCTCTCGGCTTTTGTATTTGAAAAATGTGTTTTGTTGTGGCAAAGTAAATAGAATATGTTGAAAAAAGATAATAGAAAAATAAAAACCGAAGGTTCTGAGCGAAGCCGAAGGATTGTTGTGGCGATGTCGGGCGGGGTGGATAGTTCTGTGGCGGTGGCTTTGTTGAAAAAACAAGGTTATTTTGTTGTCGGCGTTTTTATGAAATTCTGGAAAGACCCTTCAGCAGGCTCAGGGCAGGCGGGCGAAAATAGATGTTGCTCTATAGAGTCAGAAAAATTAGCCAGATTGGTGGCAAAAAAAATCGGCATACCTTTTTATGTTATAAACGTAGAAAAAGAATTTAAAAAGAAAGTGGTTGATTATTTTTTAAAAGAATATAAAAAAGGCGCAACGCCAAATCCTTGCGTTGTCTGCAATAAAGAAATCAAGTTTGGATTTTTAATTGATAAAGCTCTAAAAATGGGAGTAGACTATATTGCGACAGGTCATTACGCGAAAACCTCGCTCGGCAATCAAATTTTTCTCGGCAAGGGGATTTTGCCCTTGCACTCGAAAAATTTATTGCCTCGCTCTTTTAAATTATTGAAGTCTGTTGATAAAAATAAAGATCAAAGTTATTTTTTGTGGCAGTTAAACCAAAAGCAGTTAAGCAGAGTTTTGTTTCCGGTGGGAAATTATACAAAATCCGAAGTTCGCGCTTTGGCGAGAAAATTTAATCTGCCCGTGGCTGAAACCAAGGAGTCGCAGGAAATTTGTTTTGCGCAGAATTCAACCAATGAATTTTTGAAAAAATATTTAAAAACAAAGCCGGGAAATATTATTGATAAAAACAGAAAAATTTTGGGCGAGCACCAAGGTTTGCATTTTTATACAATCGGCCAGCGGAAGGGAATAGGGTTATCCGGGGGACCGTATTTTGTTGTTGATAAAGATTTTAAAAAAAATAATTTAATTATTTCAAAAAATGAAAAGGATTTAGAGAGTCAAGAATTAATTGCCAAAAATATTAATTGGTCCGCGCCCCAAAAATTGCCCATAAGCGCAGAAGTTAAAATAAGATACAAAAGTAATTTTGCTAAAGCAAAAATTTTTAAAGCGGGAGCTCGAAAGATAAAAGTAGTTTTTCAAAAACCGCAGAAAGCAATCACCCCCGGCCAATCAGCGGTTTTTTATAAAGGAGACAATTTGTTGGGCGGAGGAGTGATAGAATAATAGAATATAAGACACGGGGTATTGACAGGGTTTTTTGTTTTTGCTAATATACACCTATACCATAGGTAGGGGTAGAAATAATTAAATACAAAATATGGATAATCATAAAGAAAATAAGCAGAGTTTTTGGACGGCGGGATAACTATGATATAATAAAATTAGTCGCAGTAATAAAAAATAATAAAATAAATAATTATGATTAACACAAAACATTTGCTTAAAACAACCTCAATATGGATAAGCGCCATCTATTCTATTTGTTATACCGGAGCGGCAATTTATCCGCCGATTAGAATAATGTTTATGAAATACGTTATGCACGCGCAGGTTTCTTTGACGTCTGGTTATTTTGGCGCAGGATATTTTATATCAGGTTTAATCGTGTGGAATATTATTGCATTGCTCGGCGTTTGGCTATTCGCTTTTTTATTTAATAAAATTAAATAAAAAAGCCGAAAATAGGCAATGTTGATTATTAATTTTTGAATAAATGAAAATAAATAAACAAGAAACCCTAATTAATTTTAAGAAGGCGAATAGCCTTACTCTAAAAATCATAAAAATGATAGAAAACAACGATTATTGCATTGACATTATGCAGCAGAATTTGGCTGTCATAGGGCTTTTAAGGTCGGCCCATGAAATGCTGATGGAAAATCATTTGAACTCCTGTTTCAAATCAGCAATGAGCACAAAAAACGAAAACAAAAAGAAAGAAATGACGAACGAAGTTTTAAGGGTTACAAAATTATTTAACAAGTAATCAAAAATATTAAAATAAAACTTTATGTTAAAAGAAATAAAAATAAAAATAGAAAATATTAATTCTTTAAACGATAAAATATCTATTGAGACAGAGATAGAAGTATTAAACGGGGTAGAGGGTGTAAATATCAACGGAAGCAATGGCAATTGTTTTATAAAATTTGAAGAAGATAAAATTTCCAAAGAAGAAATATTCAGAAAAATTGAAAGTTTGAATTTTAAAATAACAGAAGAATTGTTTACGCCGCCATTCCAGAAAGATAAAGATTTTGATGAAATGGAAAACGGAAAAAATAAAAACGCAAAGGAGCACGTTTATTTTGTTAAAGGAATGCATTGCGCTTCTTGCGAAATTTTAATTGAAAAAAAATTATTAAAAATTAATGAAATAAAATCCGTTGAAGCGTCAACAAGCAATGGCCAGGTTGTTGTTGAGTTTAAAGGAGACAGGCCGTCTCCTCAAAGATTGAACAGGTTATTTAAAGAAGATAATTATATTTTTTCCGACAAGTTGGAAGCGCCAAATAACAATTATATTGAAATAAAAAAAGGAGCTAACCCGACGCTTGCCGCTTTCAATATAGCTCTTTTTATAATTATTGGTTTTTTGTTTTTAAATAAAGCGGGAATAGCCGGGCTTCTCAACGTGAGCTCAAAATCTTCTTTATTGGCCTTTTTCGGGCTGGGGCTTTTGGCCGGCATTTCAAGCTGCGCCGCTTTGGTGGGAGGCATGGTATTATCCATGTCAAAGCAATGGCAGAATATTTATTCTGATAAAAACACAACCTATGAAAAGTTTCAGCCGCATTTGCTATTTAACGCGGGCAGAATTATATCGTACGCTGTTTTGGGAGCCGCGCTGGGAATGATTGGAAACAAATTGCAGATTTCTTTTCAATTTACCTCATTTTTAGTTATTGCAATTTCTTTTTTAATGCTTGCGCTGAGCTTGCAGATGCTGGGAGTAAAAGCTTTCCGCAAATTTCAGTTTGCTCTGCCAAAATCCGCCACGAGATACATTGCAAACGAAAAAAACTTTCAGGGCAGGCGAATGCCGTTTATTATGGGAGCCGCAACCTTTTTTCTTCCCTGTGGCTTTACCATAACCGCCCAGGGATTGGCTCTTTTATCGGGCAGTTGGTTGCAAGGGTCTTTAATAATGCTTTTCTTCGCTTTGGGGACGGCCCCGATGCTTTTATTCATCGGATTGTCAAGCGTTAGGTTTTCTTCAAAACCCCATCTTGCCGAAAAGTTTTCAAAGGTTGCCGGTTTTTTGGTTTTATTTTTTGCCTTGTTCAACATCAACAGCCAGATGAATGTTTTAGGATATATAAGTTTAAATAATGTTTTTAGTTCCAATCAAAATCAATCGCAAACCGCAGTAATAGATGAAAAAAATTTACCCCTAATCGTTGATGGAAAACAGGTTGTAAAAATGAACGCCTCGTCTTCCGGTTACAGCCCTAACTATATTAAAGTCAGGGCGGGAATTCCCGTAAGATGGGAAGTCACAGATACCGGAACTTCGGGCTGTACAAACGCTATTATTTCCAATAGTTTATTTCAAGGCTCAATTGATTTGACCCCGGGCCAAGTTTCAATTAAAGAATTTACTCCGACAAAGCCCGGAAAATATAAGTTTAGCTGTTGGATGGGAATGGTTACGGGAATAATAGAAGTTGTTCCGCAATCAGGCTCGGCCGCGGCGACCGCTGTTGCGGCCAATAATTCCGGCAATATTGTTAATGCCGCTGTCGCTGACGCCGATGGAGTCGTGCCTTCTGGGGCCAAAGGATGCGGTTGTGGAGGAGGCGGAGGCAGTTGCGGAGCAAAATAAATTAATTTTTCAATTAAATTATGCAAAAAACAAAATTCAAAATCAAAGGGTTAAAATGCAATTCCTGCGCGTTGCTTATAGAAGAAAAATTAAAAAATAAACAAGGAATTGTAAAAATTAAAGTTGACCCGGAATCCTGTAAAGGAATTGCGGTTTATGATGAACAAAAAATCAGCGAGCCGGAAATTTTTCGGGCAGTAGAGGAAATAGATGATTTTGAAATAGAAAAAATAGAGGAGCCGCAGGAAACATATAAAAATAACAGCGAACAAAAAATTTCAGAAGAGGAGGTGAAAACTCAGTTGCCGACAAAAATACAGCCATTTTCAAAAGCTCTGATTATTGCCAATGTTTTACTTTTAGCGCTGAATTTTGTTTTATTAAATTCCACTTTGGGTTCAAAAAATAATAAAATAGCGGCAATTAATAATGCAAACAACCAAGGCGCGCAAGCTAATCCGTCTCAGGTTCAGCAGGAAGGCCAGCAAGGACTGCAAACATTTTCAATAACCAGGGCAGACCATATTCGCGGAGATTTTAACGCGCCCGTTACTTTAGTTGAGTTTTCTGATTTTGAATGTCCTTTTTGCGAAAGGCATTATCCGACTTTAAATAAAATTCTCAGCGATTATAAGGGAAAAGTCCGTTTGGTTTATAAACATTTTCCTTTGGGGTTTCATCCAAACGCCCAGAAAGCGGCCGAGTCGTCTGAGTGCGCCAGCGAGCAAGGAAAATTTTGGGAATATCACGATAAGATATTTGAAAATCAACCGAGCGGATTTAGCATAGAAAAATTCAAACAATGGGCTAAAGATTTAGGATTAAATAGCGGGAAATTTAACGATTGTCTTGATTCTGGAAAATTTGCTCAAAAAGTAAAAGACGAGCAACAAGAGGGAGTAAAAAAAGGAGTTAATGGCACGCCGGCAACTTTTGTTAACGGAAAATTAATAAGCGGCGCTTTGCCCTATGATTCATTTAAACAGGAAATTGATAATTTATTACAGTAAAAAATGAAAAAGAAAATATTAATTATTAGTATTATCTTTGTTATCGGTTTTTTTGCGGTATTGCTGATAAATCAGCAAAGGCAGCCGGGAAAGTTTGATGTTTTTGCGCAATGTCTGAAAGAAAAAAACGCTGTGTTTTACGGCACTTTTTGGTGCTCTTATTGTCAAAGCCAAAAAAAGATGTTTGGTAAATCGGCCAAGTATTTGCCTTATGTAGAGTGTTCAACGCCGGACGGTAGGGGCCAATTAACGGTGTGCAAAGATAAAAAAATTGAAGGTTATCCGGCTTGGGAGTTTAGCGACGGTTCGCGTTTAAGCGGCGCAATACCATTGGCGCAACTTTCTGAAAAAACAGGCTGTCAGCTCCCTCAATAAATATAATAAATCTATGGAACTTATTTCAACAGTTAATCAAATACTTTTAATTCTTACTGTTGCCGGACAAATTATTGCGGCAGTTTTAATTGTATCGTTTTTAATAAAACAAAGGACGATACTCAATTTTTTTGCAAAATATGCCTTAGTTTTTTCGTTTATAGTCGCGCTTGTTGCCACAGTTGGCAGTTTGTTTTATTCGGAAGTCGCTGGCTATGAACCCTGTAAACTTTGTTGGTTTCAGCGGATTTTAATGTATCCGCAGGTAATTATTTTAGCGATGGCTCTTTTGAAAAAGGATAACAAGGTTGCTTCTTATAGCATCGCTTTATCGTTTCTTGGCGTATTAATTTCCGGCTATCATTATCTCTTGCAGCTTGGAGTCGGGCCGTCCATTAGTTGTTCTTCAATAGGATATTCAATTAATTGCGCGCAAAAATTTGTTATGGGGTTTGGCTATATCACTATTCCTATGATGGCGTTTACCGCCTTTTTGCTCATTATAGGTTTTATGTTCGCGTTAAAATCAAATAATTATTTTAATTATGAAAACGAGAAATAAAATTACAGAAAATTCAAAACTTAAAGACATATTAGAAATAAAAGGAGCGGAAGAAATTTTGGCAAAATATATGGTTCCCTGCCTGTCTTGTCCGATGGCTTATTTAGAACTTGAAAAATTAGAAATCGGAGTGGTCGGAAAAATGTACGGGCTTGAGACAAAAAAAATATTAGATGAATTAAATAAAAAACATGAATGAAAAAATTACATTAAAAATAACCGGCATGGACTGTGCCTCCTGCGCCAAAGTAATAAAGTACGGTTTGGAAGAGGCCAAGGGAGTAAGTTCCGTTGATGTTTATTTTAACTCGGCAAAAGCCTATTTGGAATTTAATCCGGAAGAAACAGACTCGTCAAAAATCAAAGATGAAATAAAATCGCTTGGTTACCTCGCTGTAATTCTGCGGAATTAAATAAAAATACTATCTAATTATGAACCAAAAAATTACATTGCAAATCAGCGGCATGGACTGCGCTTCATGCTCGTCTGTAATTGAACATAATTTAAAAAAAACAAAAGGAATTGTTTCAGCTGTTGTTAATTTTGCGACAGAAAAAGCATATTTGGAATTTGATTCAGCGGAGATACAGATAGAAAATATCAAAAAAAATATTAGAGATTTAGGATATAAAGCCGCGCTGGAAGGCGAAAGCTTTGACAATAAAGCGGCCGAGCATGAAGACCATCACAAAATAGAAAAAGAAAGCGAAATTAAAAAATTGAAACTTCGCTTTGTCTTGTCGTTTATTTTTGGTTTGCCTATTATTTATATGGTGATGGGCGCATTGATAAACCTTCCTATGCCCGAAATTTTTAAGACCTACGGGATAGCCATACAAGTTGTTTTATCAACAGCCGTGATATTGGCCTGCTTTAACATATGGACATCGGGATTCAAAAAGCTTATAAAGCTATCGCCCAATATGGACTCTTTAATTTTTATCGGCACGGCTACCGCTTATTTTTATAGTTTAATTCTGGCCGGGCTTTTGTTTCTTGGAAAAATGGTTGATATGGAGAGTTTTTATTTTGAATCGGCTGTATTTATTTTGGTTTTTATTTCTTTGGGCAAATATTTGGAAGCAATTACAAAAGGAAAAACGAGCAATGCCATAAAGAAATTAATCGGGCTTCAACCTAAAACAGCCACCATTATAAAAAATGGCAGAGAGTTTGATGTTTTAATTTCAGAAGTTGAGGTCGGGGATATTATTTTAGTAAAGCCCGGGGGAAAAATTCCAGTTGACGGAATTGTTGTAAGCGGCTATTCGGGCGTTGATGAAAAAGCAATTACCGGAGAAAGCATGCCCGTTGAAAAAAAGAAGGGAGATGAAGTTATCGGCGCTACAATTAACAAAACAGGCGTCTTGCAATTTAAAGCAACAAGGGTGGGCAAAGATACAATGATTTCGCAGATTATAAAAATAGTTGAAGACGCTATGGGCTCAAAAGCCCCGATTCAGCTTTTAGCAGATAAGGTTTCGTTTTATTTTGTTCCGGTTGTGTTGGTAATTGCTGTTTTATCAGCAGGGGCTTGGTTGTTCGCGGGATACCCGTTTGCCTTCGCTTTAACGATTTTTGTCGCAATTTTAATTATTGCCTGCCCTTGCGCTTTGGGATTAGCCACCCCAACAGCTGTAATGATGGGTACGGGCTTGGCCGCGGAAAGAGGAATCTTGATTAAATCCAGCAAAGCTTTAGAAACCGCTAAAGACGTAAATATGGTTGTTTTTGATAAAACCGGCACCCTGACAAAAGGCGAGCCGGTTGTTACAGATATAGTTTCAATAAAAAAGGGAGTCGATGAAAAATTTATATTACAATTGGCCGCTTCAATTGAAAAAAATTCTGAGCATCCTCTGGCTCAGGCAATTGTTGATAAAGCCAGAGAAAAAAAGATTAAGATATTGGAAGTTAAAAATTTTCAAGCAGTTGTGGGCAAGGGCGTGGAAGCTAAATTAGAACGCAAAAAAATTCTGTTAGGAACGAGAAAACTGATGTTAGACAATAAAATAAACCCCACATCCATAGATAATCAAATGGTTGTTTTGGAAGACCAGGGAAAAACCGCGATGATTTTAGCTCTTGCAAATAAAATTATAGGAATCGTTGCCGTTGCGGATGTTTTAAAAGACCATTCTAAAGAAGCCGTAATAGCTCTGCATAAAATAGGAAAACAAGTGGCAATTATCACGGGAGACAATAAAAGAGTGGCCGAGGCAATCGCAAAAGAGCTTGGCATAGACAGAGTTTTGGCAGAGGTTTTACCGCAAGGAAAATCAGACGAGATTAAAAAACTGCAAGAGGAAGGAAAAATTGTGGCAATGGTTGGCGACGGTATAAACGACGCTCCGGCTTTGGCTCAGGCAAACTTAGGCATTGCTTTGGGCTCCGGCACCGATGTGGCAATGGAAACAGGAGAGATTGTCCTGATAAAAGACGATTTAAGAGATGTGATAATCGCTATTGATTTAAGTAAATATACTTTAAATAAAATAAAACAAAATCTATTTTGGGCGTTCTTTTATAATATAATTGGAATTCCTATTGCAACGGGCGTTTTATACCCCTTTATCGGCTGGCTTTTAAATCCCTCTATTGCCGCTGGTGCTATGGCATTTTCTTCTGTAAGCGTTGTGCTAAACGCGCTGTCTATGAAAAGATATAAATAAAATATAAATAAAAAAAGACCATAGGCTTTTGCCTGTGGTCATATCTTTTTGCGCTCGGTGCTTTTTGTCAACCGATTAACCGGCTGATTCTATAACGCCGAGAAAAGCGTTCTTGGCATTATTTTCTGTTTCAACCCTGTATTGCATCAAATATGCGTCTTCGGTGGTATCTACATAGAAATCTTTTAATACGCTGATTGCCCTGAAGCCCAGTTTGCGGAAAAATAATTGGGCACCTAAATTTGTTTCTCTTATCTCAAGAAGAATGCGGGTTCTTCTTTGGGGCCTTAGTTTGCCAATTAATTTTTCCACCATTTGCTGGCCTACGCCCATGCGGCGGAATTCAAGGGCAACTGCGAAATTTAAAATATGAAGCCTAGTAGGGTGTAGTTCGTAAATCATAAATCCAGCAACTCTTTCCTGGTATTCAGCCACCATGCAGATGCAATTTCTCTGGCGAAGGCATCTTATAAAATCGTCCTCTGACCATGGAAATTCAAAACTTTCATTTTCAATTTGTAAGACTTCTAACATGTCTCTTTTTATCATCCATTTTATATGAACGCAAATATTTTGTTTTCCACGCGTTGTCAACATGTCATACCTCCCTGCGTTATGTCAAAGAGCCGAGAAAGAACAAACGAAAATGTTATTTTAGTATAAATCAAAACGCAAATTAATGTCAAATTTTTAAAAAGTTGATTTTAATGATTTTTTGTGATTAAATAAAAATATGTTAAATTATAATAAATTATAATAAATGAAAAAAAGATTTTTATTGTTAGCGAGTTTTTTATTTTTTAACGCAACATTGGCAAACATTGCCAAAGCGGTTTGTCCTGTTTGCGTGGTTGCCGTGGGAGCCGGATTGGGCATGTCTCGCTGGTTGGGGATTGACGACGCGGTTTCTTCTATATGGATAGGCGCTCTGCTTGTTTCATTAAGTATTTGGACGATAGTTTGGCTCAATAAAAAAAAACTTGCCCCGTTAAATGCGGCTAAACCGCAATTTCGCTTTGCGAAATTATTTAACTGGGTGAAGAATTTTAAATACAATAAAGTTATTATTCCTCTGTTGTACTATTTAATTACAATTGTTCCGCTTTATTATTACGATATAATAGGCCACCCTTTAAATAAAATTTTTGGCATAGACAAAATAATTTTTGGCATAGTTTTGGGAACAGCGGTTTTTTTGGCAAGCGTTTGGTTTCATAATTTTTTAAAAACAAAGAATCAGGGAAAACAATTTTTTATCTATCAAAAAGTTATTTTGCCGTTGGCATTTTTGATATTAACCAGTTTAATTTTTTACACAATAATAAAATGGCGGATAATATAGACGAGTTTATAAAAAAAGTTCAGGCAAGTAAAACCAGCGAATTGGATTTATCTTCCAACGAAGATTTGTCTATCGCTATAATGAATTTAATCTCAATTGAAGAGCATTTTTTCTTTACCGGAGCCAAAACGGGAAAGCCGGAATATTTTGATTTGTTAAATACCGCCAGAGAAATGAGAAAAGATTTATTGAAAAGAATCATAAAAGAATACGAGGGCGAGGTTTGGTGTATCTCAAAACATTTGTTATCCGCCTCAATGAGGTTGATGGAGGTTGGCGCAAAAGCCATAAGCCAAGATAAAAAACAAGAAGCGGAAGAAATGTTTAAAAAGGCGTACGAACTCTACTCTTTATTTTGGGGAATAAATTTAAAATTGATTGATATGGGGGAAGTAAAAAAAATAGATGATAATCAAATAGACATAAAAGACACAGATAAAAAAGGCATTTTAGGAAAATTGGGAAAAGCGGTTCAATATATAATTAATTGCTGCAAGGAATAAATAAGGTATAATAAAATAAAAAATATTAAATATTAAAAATTAAAACTATGTTTGGACTAAACAAAACAACAAATAAGTTTTGCGATTTAAGGGGCAAGGTGGCGATTATCACCGGGGCTAAACAAGGAATGGGAAGAACTCATGCCCTAACATTGGCCGGCGCCGGAGCTAAAGTTGTCTTAGCCGATATTTCACAAGAGGAATGCCAGTTGGTTGCGGATGAAATTAAAAAAGAGAGGGGAGAAGCAATAGCCGTAAAGTGCGATATCAGCCAAAAAGCGGAAGTTGATAATTTAATTCAACAGACCTTAAAAACATTCGGTAAAATAGATATTTTGGTAAATAACGCCGGCGTTTGTCCGTTTAAACCGTTTTTAGAATTAACAGAAGAAGATTGGCATAAAGTATTAAGCGTAAATTTAAAAGGATATTTTTTGTGCAGCCAAGCGGCGGCAAAAGAGATGGCGAAACAGAAGTCAGGAGTAATTGTAAACATTGCTTCAATAGCCATGGGACAAGTTGGCGTTGGGTTTCCGGGCATTGTTCATTATTGCGCGTCAAAAGGAGGCGTTGTTGCAATGGCGGAAGCAATGTCTTTGGAATTAGCCCCTTTAAATATAAGGGTAAATACAATAGCTCCGGGCGCCATTGATACTCCGATGGCGGCTTCGGTAAAACAAGACGCCAAAACTTTTGAAGGATTTATGGCGAGAATTCCTTTAAAAAGAATGGGTAATCCCGAGGAAATTTCCAACGCTGTTTTGTTTTTAGCGTCAGATGAATCTTCATATATGACAGGGTCAGTGGTAGTAGTTGACGGGGGCTGGCTGGCTGGATAAAAGCGAAACTATTGACAGCGCAGTTGACCCCGACTATTTTAGGGGGTATAGTGTATGAATTAGTTTCCTGTAAATTGAAAACACAGGACAAGGTCGATTAATAAAAACTCAAATAATATAATATTATGGCAACAGAAGCTTATTGTGTAAAATGCAAAGCTAAGAGAAATATGAATAACCCGGAAGAAGTATCAATGAAAGGAAAAGGCGGTAAAAAAAGAGCCGCTATGACCGGCACTTGCGAAAAGTGCGGCACAAAAATGTTTAGAATAATGGGCTTGAAGAAATAAACTCTTATTGAATTTTGAAACGCCCCAGACAGCCTCTGGGGCGTTTCTTTAAAAATGAAAAAGAAGAAGATTATATTTTTTGCCGGAATTTTATTTTTGTTAAACATATTCGTCTGGCAGGAAGTTTTTGATTTAACAAAAACAAATAATTTAAAAATTGATTTTTTAGATGTCGGACAGGGGGACTCCGCATTTATTGAAACTCCGCAAATGCGTCAAATTTTAATTGACGGCGGACCATCTCCCGTTGTTCTGCAAAAATTGGCAAAGAGAATGCCCTTTTTTGACAGAACCATTGACCTTATAATTTTAACTCACCCGGAAAAAGACCATCTTGCGGGCTTAATAGAAGTTTTGCAAAGATATAGGGTAAGTTATATTTTATGGACAGGAGTTGTCAGAGATACTTCCGAATATCAAAAATGGATAGACGCATTAACAAAAGAGCAAAAACAAGGCGCTAAAATAATAACAGTTAAATCCGGCCAGATAATAAAAATAGGAAAAATTAAAATTGATACTTTGTATCCGTTTGAAGATTTCTCGGGAAAAAATTTAAAAGACAGCAATGACAGTTCTATTGTTCTTCGTTTAGTTTTTGACGAAAACGAATTTCTTTTTACCGGAGACATATCAAGCAGGGTAGAAAAGTTTATTAGCGAAAAAGTTAATTTACAGTCAGATGTTTTAAAAGTTTCGCATCACGGTTCAAAATATTCAACCTCCGCTCTTTTTTTGGAAAATGTAAAACCGGAAATTGCCGTTATATCGGTTGGGAAAAATTCATATGGCCACCCTACGCCCGAGACCTTGCAAAGACTGGAAAATTTTGGTATAAAAGTTTTAAGAACAGACCAAGGCGGCGATATAGAAATTATATCTGACGGAAATAATATTTATATGCGGAAATAATGATATTTTTCAATTCGGGCTGGCCGTGGGCTTGGCGTGTTGAAAAATATCATTATTTCCGCATTATCTACGATATGAAAGATATAGATTTTCCAATTTTTAAAACAAAATCAGAAGATTCTTCCAAAAAATTTGATTTGACAGACCTTAAAAGCCGTCAGGAGTATTTTGAATACAAAGCCGGTCCGGAAATTAAAAAACTTAGAGAATATTTAAAAGAAAATACTTTCGTCGCTTATTTGCTTGGCAAAAAGAGTTCCGGCAAAGGAACATACGCAAAAATGTTAGCCGAAATTATAGACAAGGATAAAATAGCCCATTTTTCTGTCGGAGACATGGTGAGGTCTTTTGATGAAATTATTAGCGACGAAAACAAGAAAAAAGAATTTATTGCTTTTTTAGAAAAAAGTTATAGGGGATATTTGCCCTTAGAAAGCATAATCAAGTCTTTAGAACAGAGGAGCACGAAAATTCTTTTGCCTTCTGAATTAATTTTGGCCTTAGCCAAGCGAGAAATCGCAAAGCTCGGCAGAAAGGCGATTTTTATAGATGGCTTTCCAAGAGATTTGGACCAAGTTTCTTACTCTTTGTTTTTTAGAGATTTAATTGGTTATAGAGACGACCCCGATGTTTTTATTTTAATAGATGTTCCAACATCGGTCATTGACCAAAGGATAAAATATAGAGTAATTTGCCCTCTTTGCCAAACATCAAGAAATTTAAAACTTTTACCCACAAAAAATGTTGGGCATTCGGCAAAGGAAAATAAATTTTATTTAACTTGCGACAATTCAAATTGTTCGCGTCCTAGAATGACGACAAAAGAAGGAGACGAATTGGGAATTGAGCCTATCAGAGAAAGATTGGACAAAGATGAAGTTTTAATAAAACAGGCAATGTCTTTGCAGGGCATTTCAAAAGTTTTTTTGAGAAACTCTATTCCTGTAAACAAAATAAAAGATTTTGTTGACGATTATGAAATTACCCCAGAATACAATTATATTTTTGATGAAAAAGAAAACAAGGTTAAAACCATTGAAAATCCCTGGGAGATTTTAGACGACGAAGGGGTTGCTTCAAATAGTTTAATGCCTCCTCCGATTGTTGTTTCTCTAATAAAACAATTAGTTAAAACTCTGGGTATTTAAACCCTTGACTAACCTTCTTAAAGATTTAAAATAAAGACAGCTCTGATATTTCCATATTAGATTCTATACGAGCTTTTTTATGGGAGTTCAAATTTGTTAAGACTGCGGTTTTAACATGAGAACACCCACCTAAATTATACTAGAAATCTAAGGAAGGTCTGCTGCTTAATAATTTTTCGTAACGAAAATTGAAAGATTTGAGGCGAAAATTATAAAAAACGAGGAGGTTTATATGGCGATATAAGCTGACGAGTTTTTGATAATTTGTAGCCAAATATTTCAATTTGCAGTAGAAAGAAATTATTAAGTAGCAGGCCTTATATCAGAGCGTTAAAAAAACGATAATTAAAAGTTATCGTTTTTTTAATTAAAGTGATACAATAAAAAAATATGGAACAGGTTATTGGAATAGAAGCTCAAAAATATCCCCGATTATTAAAAGAAATTGGCAATGAAGCGCCGAAAAAATTGTATTACAAAGGTAATTGGGAAGAATTTTTTCCCGCCAAGGCGGGATCCCGTTCAGCGGCGGGAGAAAATTGCTTGGCAGTGGTGGGTTCAAGGCATTTGACCAGTTACGGAAGAAAAATAACAGAACAGCTTGTGACAGAAATAGCGGCGGCGGGTATAACCATTGTTTCTGGATTTATGTATGGCGGAGATGAAGCCGCTCATAAAGCAACAGTGAGAATGGGCGGAAGAACTATTGCCGTTATGCCCTGCGGAATAGATATAATACACCCCGAATATCAAAAAGAACTTTACAATGAAATTTTAGAAAAAAACGGGTTGATTATTTCAGAATACGAAGGAAAATTTTTGCCAGTTAATTGGACATATGTCCAAAGAAATAGGATAGTGGCCGGTTTGTCAAAAGCAATTTTAGTTGTAGAAGCCGGTCTAAACAGCGGTTCTTTAATAACCGCGAAATACGCAAAAAAATATGGCAGGAAAATATTTGCCGTGCCTGGTCAGATTACCAGCGAGGTTTCAAAGGGAACAATAAAACTGATAAAAGAAGGAGCTGAGCCAGTTTCAGAAGCAAACGACATTTTAAAATTTTTTAAAGTTTTAGTAAACCCAGTGAAAAGAGCCCCGAGCTCACAAAATTCTCAGAATTTTTTGAGCTCGGGGCTCACAAAATCTGGCAGTTTGGAGCAAAAAATAATTGAGCAATTGAAAAGAGAGCCGATGGAGGCCGATTTAATCGCCAGAACACTGGGCGTGTCTGTCGCAAAAATCGGCACAGCTCTTTCTTTAATGCAATTAAAGGGTTTTATTAACCAAGAATCGGGAAAATATTATATAAACTAATTTTCAATTATTATTGAAAATTGAAAATTTTTAAAAGTATGTTAATTAAAGTGCCGTCTGTTGTAAACTTAGGACTGGAAACCATAAAAGTGGACGTGGAAGTGAATCTGGCAAACAGGGGATTGCCGGGTTTTGAAATTGTCGGTTTGCCAGACAAAGCTGTTGACGAAAGCAAAGAAAGGGTAAGAGCGGCGATTTCCAGTTCCGGCATTGATTTTCCGGCAAAAAAAATCACCATTAATTTAGCCCCAGCCGACATCCCGAAAGAAGGGTCTCTTTATGATTTACCGATTGCTGTTGGAATTTTAAGCAGTGTCTTGGGGTTTCCCATACCTAAAAATTCCTTATTTTTGGGAGAATTGTCATTTGACGGTTCGCTCAGGCACACAAAGGGAGCGCTTTTAATGGCTCTTTTTGCCAAAGAATTTAGATTTGAGAATCTTTTTGTTCCCAAGGATTCGGCTAATGAAGCGGGCGCCATAAAAGGAGTAAAAGTTTTTCCTGTTGAAAATTTAATTCAACTTTCGTCTCATTTTTTAAAAAGAAAAAGCATTGAGCCTGTCTCGGGGCAAAAAATTTTAGACGCATTGCCGGCGCCGGCTGAATTTGATATGAGAGAGGTTTTGGGGCAAGAGCAGGCAAAGCGGGCAATGGAAATTGCGGCCGCCGGCGGCCATAATATTATTATGGTTGGCTCCCCTGGTTCGGGTAAAACTATGCTGGCTCGGGCTTTGCCCGGCATATTGCCGCCTTTAAACGAAACAGAGTCCCTGGAAGTAACCAAAATATATTCGGCGGCGGGAAATATTCCGCCCGGAGGTTCTTTAATCACCAATAGACAGTTTAGGGCGCCGCACCATACAGCTTCATTGGTTGGCCTTGTCGGAGGCGGCGCAAGACCGCACCCGGGAGAAATAAGCTTAGCCCACAGAGGGGTTCTTTTTTTGGACGAATTTAACGAATTTCCGCACAGTGTTATGGAGGCAATGCGTCAGCCTTTGGAAGACGGGTATTTAACTATTTCAAGAAGCAAACAAAGAGTAATGTATCCAGCGGATTTTATGCTGGTGGCTTCGGCAAACCCCTGCCCGTGCGGTTATTTAAATCATCCGAAAAAAATTTGCATTTGCTCTCCTCTGCAAATTAAAAAATACCAGAAAAGAGTTTCGGGGCCGATTTTAGACAGGATTGATTTGCATATTGCCATTCAGCCGGTTGACACAACGGAATTTTCCGACAATCAGAAAAATTCAGAATTATTAGAGTCGTCAAAGGCAATCAAACAGAGGGTTGTTTTAGCCAGACAAAAGCAGGAAAAACGATTTGAAAATGATTCTATTCAATCAAACGCCCAAATGAAAAACACTCACATTAAAAATTATTGCAAATTGGAAAAAGACATTGAAGAACTTTTGTATAGAGCCAGTATAAAATTCCAGCTTTCAGCAAGGTCTTATATGAAAACAATAAAAGTCGCCAGAACCATTGCCGATTTGGAGGGAGCCGAAGAAATAGCTATTTCCCATATGGCGGAAGCTCTGCAATATAAACCAAAAATTTATGAATTATGAGCCAGCATAATGAAATCGGAAAAAAAGGAGAAGAAATTGCCAAGAAATTTTTGGAAAAAAATGGCTATAAAATAATAGAACAAAATTATAAAACAAAATACGCAGAAATTGATTTAGTTATTAAAAAAGGAAAAGATTTAGTTTTTGTGGAAGTGAGAACAAAAATAAGGGAAAATTTCGGCGCGCCGGAAGAAACAATCAATAAAAAGAAAATAAGAAAAATTAAAAATAACGCCATGGCCTATGTTGCTACAAAAAAATGGAACAGTTCTTTTAGAATAGATGCAATATGCATTGTTTTGAAACCAGATTATACCATTGAACGGTTAAACCATTATGAAAGCATATAAGTTATCCACAGGTGTTGACGCCTAATTTTTGTGGTAAAATAAATGAATGAAAAAAGATAAAAATCAAAAATCTTTAACCTTAGATGTCCTAATTGATTATAATAGGGGTGTTTTTATTCCAGAGTTAAAAGAAATTTTTTCAAGCAAAAAAGAGCTTAGCGATTTTAAAAATAAATCTTTAACCAATCAAGACGCGATGCTTAAAAAATTAAATGTTCTTTTAACTGAAAAGGAAGTTAGGGAATATCAAGAGAAAAAACAAAAGAAATTGTGGGCTATTATAGTAAAGTCATTAAAAGAGCATAACATTTTGTCTTCAAAAGAACTGGAAGAAATCGCTAAATTAGAGATATTTTGAGTTAATAAAGATAGTTAATAAAAATGCCTAAAATAAAAAAGGCAAAAATAAAGCCGAAGCGCAGGAAATTATTATCATCAAAAATTAAAAAGCAGAAAAACAAACCTGTTGAGATTTTTGATTCTGCTGTGGGCTCAACAGAATCTTTATTTATAGACACTCCCAAAAAAATATCTCCTTTTAAAAATTTATTTAATTCTGCGCTGGTCGGTCTGATTGTTGCCGGTTTATTTTCCGCTATTCTGTCTGTTTTTGCCACCTACGGCACCGACGAATATTTTCCTTTGGGCAACACCTTGACTCCAACCTGTACGCCGGGCGACACATATTGCAAAGTCGTAACCCCGGCTTATTTTTCATTTGGTTCAAATAATTTTTCAGGCACAGGAACTTTCACCACCACAGGAACAATTACAGGCGGTCAAGTAATAAGTTCCGGTCTTACCGCTTCTAAGCCGGTATTTACCGACGCCAACAAACAGCTCACTTCAACAGGCACATTAGGAGCAGACCAAGGCGGAACAGGCGCGTCTCTCACCGCCTCCAATGGAGGCATCTTTTACAGCACGGCCACAGCCGGAGCTATTTTAGCCGGCACAGCCACAGCCAACCAGATTTTAATGTCCGGAGCCAGCGCCGCTCCGGCTTGGTCAACAGCAACCTATCCGGCTACAATTACAGCCAATCAAGTATTATATGCCACTGGCACAAACGCCGTTGGTTCAGGAACTGGCTTAACTTTTGACGGCACAACTTTATCAACAGGCGCTTTGACAGCAACTGGAACTGCTACGTTGGGTGACGCCACTACAGATATTCATGGGATGAATACGGCAGCGGCGGCAAATCAAATGTTGACAGCAAGTTATGGCGCGACTACTGATATTATTTCGTATTTCGTCAAAGGGACACAAACAAGCTCAAGTGATACTGCCACTGGGACAAAACAAACCTATGGCTACTACCTAGACCAAGACATATCCGGAACAGATACAAATTCTGCCGTTATCCCATATTCTTATGGAATGTATCTTGATGTTGATGATACTTCTGTTGTTAATGGGGCATTAACCGGGCATCAATTTTATGGGGCGCTAGTAGACGTTAATTTTGCTGGAACTAATACCAATAATCTTGTATTAAATGCTACGGGAGGGGATTTTAAAGCTCAAGGCAATATGGGAACAACCGGAGCTACAACTCATACCGCGATATCTTCTACCGCAGCGGGAACAGCAGATGTAAATTATGGATTGTTTATAGACAGTTCGGGGGCAACAACAAATTGGGGCATATATGTTAATACCGGCGCCGCATATTTAGGCACTGGCAACGTCGGCATCGGGACCACGGTTCCCCAGTCTCTCCTTGATGTTCAAGGTCCGGTTGGAACTGGAACAGGGTCAGCAGGTATTTTAACTATTGCAACTAAAGAATTAACAATAGTAGATGGCGACGAGTTAGGAAGAATAAACTTCAATGCTCCGCTTGAGTCAGACGGCAGCGACGCAATATTAGTTGGCGCGGCAATCTGGGCGGAAGCCGATGATACGTTCTCAGCAACGGTAAATTCTACAGAACTTGTCTTCGGAACAGCCACCACTTCTGCCGCTGTAGAAAGAATGAGAATTGATAGCGCCGGCAACGTCGGCATCGGGACGACGAGCCCTGGGTCAAAGTTAGATGTGAGCGGTACAATAACTGCCACTGGTGGACAGTTTAACACGACTCGTCTAGGTATAAACGATGCTGCTAATGTTGGTTTCGGTCTTCAAATTGGGGGAGCTACTAAATGGTCAAATGCTGTATATCAGGCTAATACTGGTAACTGGGACTATGTCTTATACAACGACCAAGTTGGTACAAATAGTTTATTTATTGACGGGACGACTAATAATACAAGTATCGGGACTATAAGCATTGGGAGTAAATTTAATGTTAACGGCGGGATGAGTATTGGCTCTAGTTATGTTGGGACGGCTTCGCCAACTGATGGAGCAATAATTCAAGGCAACGTCGGCATCGGGACGACGAGCCCGGCTTACCTGCTCACGGTCGGAAGCGGAGATTTGTTTGGAGTTAATTCCTCTGGCTACGCCCTCCTGCCCGCCGGGCTGGTCGGAACTCCGTCTTTGTCATTTACCTCCGACACCAACACCGGGCTCTGGAGCTCGGCAGCTGACACCCTCAACTTCTCAACAGCAGGCTCGGAGCGGGCGAGGATAGACAGCGCAGGCGCTCTCGGCGTTGGCGTAACCTCTCCTACAGCCATCTTGCATTTGAAAGCAGGCACCACCGCGGCCAGCACCGCTCCTTTGAAGTTTACATCAGGCACATCTATGACTACGCCTGAAGCAGGGGCAATGGAATTTACCACAGATACTCTTTATTTCACCACCACTACTGGTCCAACACGACAAACAATTTATATGACCGGCGGAACAGATGTTCCTTTGGCGGACGGAGGAACCAACGCCTCTCTCACCGC
>ERZ1292629.30-Hain-H43-01um-R1-30-length-128439-cov-12_pt1 | contig 128439 bp, 121 predicted proteins | sample MGYA00564399_ERZ1292629 | MGnify/ENA primary metagenome ERZ1292629 (study PRJEB36523, sample SAMEA6512636) | groundwater metagenome | collected 2019-01-08 | study: AquaDiva: Metagenomics assemblies of 32 groundwater samples | reverse complement strand
TGGAGTCTTCGGTTGCATTACTGGAGGTGTTGAAACAAAAACTGATTTCGCATGGACACAAACCATAGATAGCATAGGAGTAGAGATAATATCAGATGGAACAAGCTTCTATTTCTGGTTGCTGATGAGCAACAATACTTCAACTTATCTAGGGTCGATAACTACTAATGTTCCGGCGGGATACTTACAACCTTACATAAAATTCCAATCTCTCACAACAAGTGCATTACCTGGAACAGTATGGTTAGTGCTGTTAAACGCTCAACAAATGAGTGGATGACCAGAAAATGCCTTGGAACTCCCACCTTTGCCACTAGAATGAAAATAAATAATAATATCATATTATACGAGATACCAAGCAAATGCTGTGTACTCTCATTAATTAACCTTATATATTTTTATATTCTATAGAACTTAAGGTATGTATAATGGCATGGAATATTACTTCTCATGTTTCTAAGATAACGTCTGGTGAAGCATCTAAGGTTAATATTGATAGAAGTGTATTGCAGTCTTCTACAGTTGCTGGTAGGCAAATACGGTTAGCAATATTGCTTCCCCATACTGGAGAGTGGAGTGCTGAGTTTGTTGAGAAGACATGGATACCGTTAAAGAGTAGGCCTCTTGACTGGTGTGAGAAGCAGTTCTACTTATGCAGAGTTCCTAGTCTACCATTGGCTAGGAATATACTTGTAGCTGAGGCACTTAAGAATGATTGCCAATTCTTATTCTGGGTGGATAGCGATATGATAATCGAGAGTTGCCAAGATATTAATGACGCTCTTAAGACGCTTTATAATTGTTTGGTTGAGACAGGCGAATCAATAGTATCTGGATTATATAGGGCTAAACAAGTTCATGGGTTCAACTACGCTATGTGGAAGAAAGCACCACCTGAACTTAATAAGAGAGGATACGTTCATGTCAGCGAATGGAGTGGCAACTGGATAAACGTGGATACTGTTGGAATAGGTGCTTGCCTTATGCGTAGCAAAGTATTTGAGCAACTTAAGCAACCATACTTTCATTGGGAGGAACCTGATTGCGAATCGGAAGATTTCAATTTATTGTCAAAGTGCCGTGAACTAGGAATAAAGATATGGGTGTTCACAGATGTTAAATTTTCGCACATCGGAAATATGGTTTTGGAGTGTCGCCCCGATGAAGTTGAGTGTCCTAAGTGTAAGACTAAGATTCCCATTACGAAGTTTCGTGTTCCTGCGGTTTGAATTATGACTACTGGTTTGTTTGTTACTACATCAGACTTAGACGAAAGTAGCGGAGGCGGTAATGTCTCCATTCATGAGTATAATGCTTTGTCTAAGTTCTGTGACCACGTAGATATCTTAACTAGGAAGGATGTTGGTTCTGAGTTATATGGGTTCCCATTTGCATGGGATAATGCGATATCTAACAAAGTCAATAATTCATACCATATGGTTCATTTTAATGGGCATCCATTCGGCAGAACAATATCTAATCTAAGATACTTCAATGAGGATATTAAGATTGTTAGTAGTGTGCCAGCGCATAATATAGAGGTAAGCAGAGAAGAGCATTATAAGAATGGCATGGATTATGATAGAATGTACTCTCATATGGTTGAACCTAAGACACTTGAACGATACATCACTCAGGATAGGGAAGCAGACTTAATCATATTTCCGGCTAAGATATGCAGAGACTACTTCATGAATAGGTTTAAGTTAACCAACAAGACAGCAATCATACCGCATGGTTGTCGCTTACCCCCTAATTTACCTTCATATCCTTCACATCCTTCAGAGATTATATTCGGTTACATAGGTGCTTTTGGACCAGATAAGGGAGTGAATTATCTTGTTGAGGCATGGAATAAGTTGCCTAAGAGGACTAAGTTAATATTCTTTGGCAGAGACTCAGAGATAGCGAAACACATACTTCCTAAAGACATAGGCATAGAGGTCTATGGACGATACAAAGACTTAGATGAAATAATGCCTAAGTTCGATGTCTATGTTCAACCATCAGCAACTGAGGGATATGCTCTTGGATGCATCGAGGCTGCTGCTTATGGTAAACCAGTCATAGTGTCTAATGGTGCAGGTGCCCACGAAGTATTCACGGATGAAGTGGATGGTTTCATTGTTCCAGCTAGGGACAGTCTTGTATTAATGCAAAAGATGTTATATTTTATTGAAAGACAAGATGAGGTTGTTAGGATGGGTAAGAATGCTTATGATATGGCTGTTCACTGGGATTGGAATACAGTTGAAGGTTTATACATAAAAGCGTATGAGGAATTATTTCAATGAGTATATCCCTTCCTTTTCACCCTACGGATAGAATCTTAGAACTTGGTGGTGGAACTAACTCTCTTAAGAAGCAGGGCTTCAACGTTGTTAGCGTGGATAAGAATCAGGGAGAAGGAGTAGATATAGTTAGAGACTTGGAGAATGGATTCTCAGACTTAGGAGAATACGATGGACTTGTTTCTATTTATTTAGCAGAACATATTAGTTGGCGTAAGATTAAACAGTTCTTTAATGATTGCTTCAAGGTTCTGAAGGTTGACGGAGCAGCAGTGTTCATAGTTCCAAACACTAGGGAGCAGATTAAGAAGTTGTTAGAGAAGGCTGAGTGGGATGAAGGTGATTCTGAGTTCTTGTTTGGTGGACAGGACTACTCTAATAACATTCATAAGACTTTATTTGATGAATCCTATATCACTAAATTGTTAAAGAATGCGGGATTCAATAGAGTTGAGATTAAGACTCATCCGGACCCGAATGCCTGCGACATGATAGTTTATACATGGAAAAGTAACGCAATATCATCTATTATAATAGCCGAGAATAATATAAAAGACGGTGGTTATAACAGATGTGATGAATTAATTCATAAATATCTTAGGGATGAAATCAAAGAGGGTACTCAATGATGAACGAGTTTAGGTGGTTAATTATCTCAGATTATTTTAGGAGAGATTACTTCTTTCAAACAATAAGTATACTTAACTTTGAACTTAGAACAGGTTACAACGTAGATAATGCTCATTGCCTTCACTGGAGTAGGAGAATTGAGTACCCATTCATACTGTCTTCTATCCCATATAGGTGTGACAGAGTTTTAGATATAGGATGCGCTGACACCCCCTTACCGTTCATTCTGTTGAGTAATAAGGTTGATGCCATAGATATAGATAATTTCTTTATCCAGTCATCGAATAATAGGAAGAAACTGTTAAATAATGATAACGTAGAGTTCAGTTGTTACGACGCATCTAATCTTCCATATGAAAATAAAATATTCAACGTTGTGACTTGTGTAAGTACGATGGAGCATATGGATTTTAATACATTTAAGAGTTCTCTGAAGGAGATTAATAGAGTATTGGTGGATGACGGTATATTCTTACTTACTATAGATGTTGTCCCTAAGACTGAGGAATATTTGAAGTACCTTGAAAAACTATATGGTTTAGATACTTCGGTTGGTAGAGATACTGCGTTTATGCCTAGTACGTTTGACTTACCATATATTGGGATAATAATGATGAAACTAGATAAATTAGAGAAATGTTTCAGTGATAATAATGAGTTGTAGATATAGCGATATAGAGAGGTTTTATCCTAGATTTCTTACAGATGATGGAGCAGTAGATGCAGATAGTGAGGTGTTCGCTAAACTATTCAATGAAAAGATAGGTAGTAAAATTTTAGAGATAGGAGCAAACCAAGAACCTCTTTCCATTGCTTTAGGAAACATTGGTTATGATGTTACAGCAATCGATCTCAATCCTTATAACGTTAAATCTTTTTATGATAGAAAGTTTAAATTCATCCAAGGAGATATACTTATTATAAATAACCTTATTTCCTCTAGTTTTGATTCAGTGTTTTGTATAAGTACGATTGAACATATAGGGTTAGGTGTATATGGTGAAGGAAACGTAAGACCAAATGGGGATGTTGATGCAATGAAGAAGATTCATAGTTTGCTCCGTTTAAATGGCAAATGCTATGTTTCATTTCCGGTAGGTGTTTGGGAAATTGATTTACGTGGATGGAGGGTTTATGACCGTGCAAGGATATTCGAGAGGATCATGTTGAATGGATTATTTAAAATATGTAGTTTAACTTACGTAGCAGCGGATTTATTCAATGGACATTATCGTGGAGAACTCATTTCCGAAACAGAGGCATTTAGCCCACATGGACCTGATGCAAGTTGTCTGCTTGTGTTGGAGAAGGTATAGTTATGATTGATGACATATGTATTAGACACCCTATATACATACCTAAAACAGTTTCAAATAATCATAAGTTAAGTATTATTTATATCACTTATAGACCCGGTGGTATGGATGTGTTATGTAATTCATTGAAACGACAAACATATAAGGATTATGAATTAATAGTAGTAGATGATTATCCAAATAGAGATTTAAAAGAATATTTCGATGGCAATGGTATACCTATAACCTATTATGGACCTAGCAAAGAAAAACATTATAAAGATACACCGTTTGGGCAAGTTAATGCGTTTAATACAGGCATTCTTAAGGCAACCGGTGATGTTGTTGTTTTTATGTCGGATTATGTGTGGTTGGAATCTAACTCGTTAGAAAGGTGGAATCAAGTATACAATGTGTTACCTAATACGGTTTTATGTACTGCCCCCGCAATACGGTGGAAATATAAGCATCCTGATAAAATAGGTGATATCTCAGTTTGGGATGAAGATTTTAATGGCGACTTCTCTAAATGTAGTTTCAAAGGATTGAGTGTTACCGGTATATTCGACGCTTTTCCCTTTGATTGGGAATATAGTGCAATGCCTATGTACGCCTTAGAAAAAATGAATGGCATGGATGAAAGATTTGATTATGGATTACAATATTTAACTCAGTTCTTTCCGATTCAATGTAGGATAAATAATTTTAAATTCTTTTTAGACATAGATCATATATTTCATGTAATTGATCATCGAGAATGGAATTTAGGGGGTGAGGATTTATGGGATATAGTGAATAAAGCCAAAAAGATTACCGTATCTCATACATTTGATTTTATTTATGCTTATAACCCAAATAATTTTAATATTAAGGAGTTGAGAGAATAGAGAAAATATTGATTACCGGAATCACTTCTTTTCACGCCGGTCATATAGCTGAGAGGCTTGTTAGTAAGGGATACGAGGTTCATGGTTTAACTAGACACGTATCCAACAGAGACTTAGACATTAAGGGAGTAAACGTTCATCTAGGCGATATACGGGACTATGCTGATATTGAAGAGATAATCATTGATATCAACCCAGAGATTATTATTCACTTAGCTGCTCAGACTCCGGTAGAATATTCATTCACCCATGAATCTGAGATAATGCAAACAAACTTCATAGGAACGGTAAACGTAGCGAAGATAGCAAGGACATTGCCCTACCTAGAAAAGTTCATATTCGCTAACTCAGTAGAGATATATGGCAACCAGAACGTGTTTCCCATAACGGAGAACAATCCAATCAATCCTGCTAGTCCATATGCTGTGGCTAAGTCTGCGTCAGAGATATATTTGAACTATCTTCATAGAGGCTACAACTTTCCATCGATCATACTCAGAACCGCAAATACCTATGGCCGCTCAAAGACATATTACTTCGTCATAGAGCATATAATCTATGAGATGCTTCATGGTGTTAAGCAAATACCAATGGGCGTACCTGAATCTATCAGAGATTTCCTATACGTGGAGGATGAGGTGGATGCTTATCTTAAACTTATTACTAATGACAATCCATTGATTCTAGGAGAGACGTTTAACACTGGTACTGGAGTAGGTATATCTATCAGAGACTTATTCTTTAAGATAAGAGACAAAATAGGATTAGAGTGTAAACCGATGTGGTACTCAAACTCTCCTAGACCATATGAGATTAAGAGTTTAATTATTGACAGCGGTAAACTTACAGCGTGTACTGGTTGGGTTCCTAAATACAGTCTTGATAAGGGTTTAGATAAGACGATAGATTTATGGAAACGATGCTTGGTGTTGAACAATGAAAGCCCTTGATCTCTTCTGTGGGCTTGGTGGCTGGAGTGATGGTCTCGCATTAGAGGGTTTCGATGTTACTGGCGTGGAGATTGATCCAAAGATAGCCGCCCTCTACAAGCATCGGGTCATTATTGCGGATATTTGCAATCTGAACCCGGAAGACTTCAAGGGATACGACCTCATAGTGGGGAGCCCACCATGCAGAAACTTTTCACAACTTATTAAGGTTATAGGTCATACATGGAAAAAACACCCCCCTGATCCTATGGGAGAAGGATTAAGACTTGTCAATGCTTTTCTAAATTTCGTTAATATTGCTAAGCCTCATTATTGGCTTATGGAAAATGTACCTGGATTAGTAGATTACCTTCAGCAATCTCCTCGAACTATAACTTATCTTGGGAAAACAATGAAGAGGGCTTTTTGGGGTAATTTTCCTAGTTTTTTGGTTCCTAGAGATTATAATAAAGGAATTATGATTGGGCATCGAGATGTTAAAGCGAAACGCGGCAAACCAGACCCCAGTATCGGGGATATATTCGGGAAAGGTAATCGTAAAGGTCAAGGCTGGTTAAAAAGCTGGGAGCGTGCCCGTATTCCTCTTCCCGTTGCGCGCGCCCTTGGAGTGGCAGTAAGAGATGCTTTAACAGTTGTGAATGAAGGATGATACGATTCGGTTTAAGTCTACCCTTATCAGCGAATATACAGCAGTTGCTTGAGTTAACTTCTAAGGCGGAGAAGTATGACTTTGATTATGTTTTTATGCCTGATCACGTAGTTTCATTGGATGGTAAGGAACCTCTGAATATATGGAGTGTTCTAAGCATCTTAGCCATGAACTCTAAGAGGATAGGAGTAGGTTCTATGGTGGCTAACATCTATCGTCAGCATCCATCCACGCTTAGGCAACAGGTGTACACGTTGAAGCAGTTCTCTAATAAGTTAATGATAGGACTTGGAGCAGGGATGATGTTTGATTGTGAACCATTTGGTATAAATCGTTCTCATCCCCTTGAAAGAATGATGGATAGTGCCGCAGAGGTTGAAACCTTAAAAGTTCCAGTTGTGATAGGTGCTTACGGTCCATTGATGAAAGAGATTGCTGCTTCTGTTAATGGATGGGTTTCAAGACACGCATTATCCCCCATACAGTTCAAGGAAGAACTTAACGAAGTAAAACACTCAGTTGATAGATTCGATAACCAGAACTTCAAATATATTGCCGACGTACCAGTTAGTTTTGATGATAAGTCTTGGTTATGGAAGTCGTTAGCTTATCGCTATCTTTTGCAGACCAGGTATAGGAACAAAGTATTCACTGAGGACTTACGTAAAAACATAGAGTCTGATTCTTCTACTGTTCCACGTTCAATACTTGAATCCTTCTCTGCTGTTGGAAACGAAGAGCAAATCATAAATACTTTGGAGAACTATATAGAGTCAGGTGCAAATATGTTTTCTATAAGACTCTATGGTAACTCATTTGAAAGGTTTGGCAAGGTGATAGAATATATCAAGTCAAATCATTAAGTACCTAGAAGACAAGGCTACGATATGTCGTTCTCACGCCTTAGACATGGCTGAGAGTTGTGGCAGTGGTCACTTAGGAGGATCGTTCTCAGTTATGGATGCCTTAGTAGCTTTATACTTTCAGGCAGCTAAGAACGATCCAAAGAATCCTGGGTGGGAGGATCGTGATAGGATAATATTATCTAAGGCTCATTGCTGCGAGGCATTGTACGCTGTCTTAGGTGAAAGGGGGTACTTCGATAAGAGTCTATTCAAGACATTCGGTGAATGGGGCAGCGTACTTCAGGGGCACGCTGAGTGCTGTACGCCGGGAGTAGAGTTCTCAGGTGGTTCATTGGGGCAAGGATTATCATTCGCTGTAGGTAAGGCGTTAGCTGGCAAGATGCAGGGTAAGAATTACAGAATCTACTGTATACTTGGAGACGGTGAATGTAATGAGGGACAAGTATGGGAAGCCGCTATGTCTGCTGCACAGTACAAGTTAGACAACCTCATAGTTATCGTGGATTATAATAAGCATTCAAGTGAACCAGAACCATTATCTGAAGTTATGGATGTTGCCGTGCTAGAGAATAAATGGTTGGCATTCAACTGGTTCGTTCATACTGTTATAGATGGAAATGATATAGATGAGCTTCTTGTATCAATGCAAAACTGTTCAAATCCATCTAAAGGTATACCTAACTGTATAATTGCTCATACAACAAAGGGTAAAGGTGTACCACTATGGGAAGAGAAGAGTCCACATTTAGTCTATGGTGAAATGCTACGTAAGGGAATTGAGGAGTGGAGAACGAATTGAGAATTATTTATGTTGCTAGCGGAGAAAAAGAACTGAAAGAAGAATTGAGAGATGGGACTTAAATGATTACATGTCCTATCTGTAGGACAGAACAGAATGATCCTTCAAATCAATACTTCTGCACACTTAGACCACTGACCGAAATGAAGTCTGGGGAGAGGGTTGGAGGAATCTACTGTTTTGTTTGTCATGCTTTCATCTTCTGGGATAAAGATAATCATGTGGTTGATGTGGTGAAAGTAACTCAAAGAATTGAGAGGGGGAATGAAGGAGAGGGAAGCATTCATAGAACTTAGACAAGCGTTCGCTAATGGAATCATAGAACTTGCCAAGTATGATAGGAGTGTTATGTTGGTTGAATCCGATGTTCCTAGTCCTGCAAGGAAGTGGTTTAAAAAGAATGCTCCTAATCAATTCGTTAACACTGGTGTCGCTGAGGCTAATGCTGTTGGGATATGTGGTGGACTTGCTTCTGAGGGCTATACTCCGTTCTGGTATACTTATGGCTTCTTGATTGGCAGAGTATATAATCAAATTAAGCAGAGCATAGCCAAAGACAATAGGAACGTTAAGATATACGGGTACAGTTGTGGAGTCTCTGGTATAGGTGGCTCATCCCATAACTGTGTGGAGGACATAGGTTTAATGAGGACAATACCTAATATGACGATAGTTGTTCCGGCAGATGAGTATGAAATGGCTAAGTCTGTCAAGGCTTCTTACCTTCATAATGGACCAGTTTACGTTAGATTTCCCAGAGATTCAGTTCCCATAGTTACTGAACCAAATGATCCCTTCATTATAGGTACAGGAAAGATAATGAGAGAAGGTTCAGACTTAACCATTATTTGTAATGGTCCTATGGTTAAAGAATCCTTAGATGCTTTGATTGAACTTCCGTTCAATGTAGAGGTGATTAACATGAGCACGGTTAAACCATTAGATTATGAGTTAATATTAAAGTCTGCTAAGAAGACAGGGTTAATTGTTACAGCCGAGGAACATTATATTAACGGAGGTATGGGAGAAGCAGTGGCAAGTTACCTATCCAGTGTTTATCCTTGCCCAATATTTCATGTAGGCGTGCAAGATGTGTTTACTCAGAGTGGTAAAGGAGACTTGAAGGATAAATACTTCCTTACAAGCAAATATATTAAATGGTTATGCGAACAAGTTATAGGTGAGAAAAAATGAGTACACCGCTTGCGTGGGATAATGTCTTAATTGAATATGTTAAGACTGTTATGGATGAACTTGGCTTAGATACGTTCTTTGAGACAGGAACCGTTAAAGGAGGTATGGATTAAAATATGGCGTATAGACCAAATGCATGGGATGATATTCAGATAGAATATGTAAATAAGATAATCAGGGATTATGGTATTAAACGTTTCTTTGAAACTGGAACATATCACGGTCAAACAAGTCTATATTTCTGCATGAATGGATTAGATGTTTATACTGTGGAAAATAATCAAAACTCATATCTAACAGCTAAAGAGATTTTAGCTGGTTCAGAAATAAAACTATTTTATAATGACTCAAGACAAGTTCTAAAAGATTATGTTGAACAAGACTTGGATGAAGATACTTTGTTCTATTTAGATGCCCATTGGGGGGATAATCTTCCTTTAACTGGAGAACTTGAAATACTGGATAAAGAAGATAAATTTGTTGTTGTTTGCCACGATGTTTTGGTTCCATTTAGGACACATTTTAAATGGGATAAAGATGTTTCTGATGCATTTCATAACTTTAAATTCACGAAGCCTACTACAAAAATATATCCAAGATATAATATTCCTATGAAAGTTCCTCCATATGTTTTATGTGGTTATGTTATTCTATTAAGAGATTATCCTATGATAATGGATAAAAGATTCATATTTGAGGAGGTGATCTATCCATGAAGGTGGCTTTACTATCCACCCCATTCTTTCGGAGTTTATCCTCCGACTTATGGTGGGCTGGAAGTTATAGTTGGAAACTTAGCTAGAGGACTTGTTGCTAAAGGACATAAGGTTGCTTTGTTTGCTCCTGATGAATCACAGAACTTTAAAGATGGGTTTATGTTCAAGACTGGGAAAGCATGTACTACAGTTAACGTTAATTGGCTTGAAGAGGAGAAACAGATGTGGATAAAATGTGATAGATACTTTGATGATTTTGACATTATTCATGGACATAATTGGATGGGCTTTGAATATGCTAGTAAAGTTAGGAATAATAATATCAAAGTCTGTCATACAATGCATGGTCATCTAAATTATGATTGGTGGGGTAAACCAGCACCATTCAAACTGAACCTAATCGCTATATCATGTTTCATGAAACAGATGTTCGATACAGGATACAATGGACAGGCACCTAAGATACCGTCAGAAGTAGCGTATAACGGCATAGACTTAGACTTGTATCAATACAAGAAGGACAAAGGTGATAGACTAATGTTCTTAGGAAGAATTGATCCTATTAAAGCTCCACACGCTGCTATTGAGGTAGCTAACAAGTCTGGTCATGGTATAGATATTGTTGGTGGCACTTCATTCGTTGTAGATTTGAAGTACGTTGAAGATATTAAGAAGAAGTGTATGCAAGGCAACACTTCGTTCATAGGAGAAGTAGACCACCAAACCAAGTTAAAGTATCTACAAAACGCTAAGGCATTGATTATACCGTCACATTTCGGAGAACCATTCGGATTAATTGCATGTGAGGCTATGGCTGTTGGATGTATACCTATCGCTTTGAATGATGGAGCACTTAGCGAAATAATTGAGAATGGTAAGAGTGGTTTCATTTGCAATAACTTAGATGAGATGGTTGACGCTGTTAAGAACTTGGATAAAATAGATAGAAAAGAATGTGTGAAACGCGCAGAGATGTTCTCTAAGGAACGAATGGCAGAACGTTATGAGTTTTTATACAGAGATATCGTTGAGAATGGGATAGAATGGTAGTTAAAGTTATCACCATAGATATTCATTCATAATACTATTCTGAGGGAGCATATCTATACACCATCAATGCTTATTCATGCTTCTCCTTTGCCCAGAACACTCGTAGGGATTGCTCTCCATACGCCATAAGAGACAAGTAGTAGGCATGTCTACATAGATTCAGGTTACTCTATATCCTATGATTCACAGACGCATTAGATTGCTGATATGTCTCATCATAGTGTTTCGTTATCGCTACGCCGGAGCATAGCCCTGAAATCACGGTGCCTTATGCAAAGTTACGAACTTAGAGGATGGATACTCCGTAGGCATCTACATTATCGTAACCTATGCTAAGAAGATTGGTTATTATTCCTCTCTCCTTTGTCAGCATGAGATTAACAACACACTCTTATTATTTAAGGGTGATGATAGCAACCATTAAATATCTGAAACGTATTTCTATACTTGGGTGCCTTGAGGTCTTTTGGTAACTCCTTTGACAGCATACTCAAGGCACCCCCATACTTTAAATTAAGGACTTGTATTAATACAAAGGCATAGCCTTCGCTTCCTTATTTTCCATACACTTATTTAATAGAGTTAGCGATACTTCATTAGATTAACATGGCTGAGTCAAATATACAGTTACCTAGTGACGGTGGAGGAAAGAAGGTACGTACACGGATTATATCCTCTGATATTCATATGGAGACATTTGTTCTAGCGAATGAAAGCGGAGATATTATTGGTTCAGGTCTTCCCCTTAATGTTGCCACCAACATCACCGCAGTTAGAGTCTCAGGTACAGTTCAAGTATCGGGACTAGTTGGTATTCACTCTGGTTTAATCGGGATACTATCTGGAAGTGTTGGAGCACAAGTATCTGGGACTGTGCAAGTAAGTGGAACTGTAGTAACTAAGAAAGCGGGGGTAACGTGCTTCACATTCTCTGGATATGGCACAACTAACACTCTTATTTACAGTGGAGTCAGTTTCACTGAAGGTGAAAAAATCACCATTGGGTTGAACTGCACGATGCAAGGTAGTGGTGTTAGTTATACTATACGGGGAGACGTGATGTCGGGGGTGATAAAATACTCAATATCATCTGGTTCACTAGTTTCTGGGCAAGTGTTAGTGGAGAGACTGACAGATTATTATGATTGGGTAGACGTAGGCATAGCTAGTTTATCAAGCGGATACTCTGGTGCTGTATCAGTTGTGATGGGAGTGAAATGATGATTACACGTATTTCAATAGTGAGATAATGGCGAAGAACTATATGTTCGATAATTTCAATGGGGAAGGAATACTTCTACTTAATGGAACCCACGATAGCGCATTGGAGGGATGCACTCTATCCAACATCGCTAAACCAGCTATATGGAGCAATTCTCAGAGCATCCATAACTTCCGTATAGCTGGAAACGTATTTAGAACAGTTGGGAATACTGGTGGCTCTATGTTCTCAATTAATGGTACTTCCGGGATATCTCAGAATATAGTAATAAGGGACAACACGATTGATGGTATAAGTAGCACAATAACTAACACGTTTGCCGATGTTAAACTATTATATATGCAAAGTATATCCCATATTCTTAGGAGCGTGAAGATATGAGTATAGTTATCAAGTTTTGGTTTCTGATCAATTGGGAAATACTTGAGATAGGATCAATTTTAACGGTGAGACTTAATCTTGATGATATAAATATAAGTGTTATGTCTCCTATTAACGTGGTAACGTGCCTTGAGAAAGACATTATAGAGGTTGATTTAGAGAAATGACTGACCCAGATTTAACAATTAAGAAATATAATCGTGGATACAATATACAGTTCAACGTTACTGACTCAGATGGAGTGGTAAAGAACATATCTGGTTACGTGGTTACGTTGAAGATATGGGATAAATACAGTGGGACAATCATTAGTTCATCTTGTACCATAACTAGTAGTGTAGGTGGACAATGCATATATTCTATTGCTAGTGGAATACTTCCTAATCCAAAGCGTTATTGGGGTGAATTGGAGATGACTAAAGGAACAGAGCTTAGAGATACTAAGACGTTTATTGTACAAGTAGAGGATACTGCTCCAGGGTGATATGAATGAGTTACGTAGCTAAGTATTGTACTGTTGAGGACGTATCGAGGTTCCTCCAAATAGACATATCTACTGGCACTAAGCCCTCTGATCAGGATGTGCTTAAGTTCATAGAAGAGGTGGAGGCTAAGATGGATGACGGGAACTTAGGCATTATGAGCACGGATGTTCTCACCAAGTTTGATGTGTTACCTCAGAACACTTATGGTCAAAACACTGTTAGCACACAAGACACTGGTATACCAGAAGCTGATGAAGGCGTGGTAGTTGTGCCTCCATTCACTCCAATCATAACTATATTCAGTGGAACGTTGTCACGTAACACTGCTAGTCTCGACGACACTGAGAGTTGGGAAGTGCTTAAAGAGGGACCGGGGGATAACACTGACTTCATAGTTCTCAAACAGAAGACTAGGAATAACAGGTACTATGGTTACGCTTTGTTCTTCTACGGTGACGCTCCGTATGCTGGTAAGGAGTCACTTAGAGCCACATGGAGTTACGGGTACAATATTAACTCTCCTATACTGAGGGAATACGCTATGCTCAAGGTGGCTGAGAAGGTGATTCTAGGCCGCTTGATGAGTGGGCAACCGATGAATGTTGCTACTTATACTGCTGGAGCTGATCTTAATACTTATGTTAACGTTCAGTTCGAGGCACAACTAGCCTATATTAAGGATAGATGCGCTGAGATAGAGAAGAATCATTGGCCTAGAAAACCAATACCAGTAGCATTCCTCTAGGTGTAAGGCATGACAACTTATTACGCTGAAGTGAAGGGAATACGAGACGAGTTATCCACTAGGATACAGGAGGTATCATGGCTTAGTGGTAGAGTTAACATTAATACTTGGAGAACAGATACAACTTTTCCATGTGTGCTTATAGTTACTGAACGGGATTCTATGACGCTGGAACAATCTGAAAGCAACTTATACAAGCATGACTTAGTATTCGGTGTAGTATTCCGAAACACGTCTCCGAATACTGATATTCTTGTAAGTGGGACGGGGGCAATCATAGATAAGGTAACGTCTTATACAACTAACTATCTGAGTGGAGGCATGGGGTGGGAGATGGCTAAGATAGGAGATGTAAATTATAAATATGCTTCACCAGGAATAACTAATGAAGTTATAGGTGAATCTTATATTCCCATAACAATTAGTAAGGAGTGGTAAAATGAACAAATATTTAAGATGGTTAAAAGATAAAATATGGAAGGAGAAGGAAGATATCAACGTTATCATTGATAAACCGATAATTGAGGAAAAGAATATTGTTCTTCCTAAAATTATAAGTGAAGACCCCCAACTTCATAGGATGGCTGACTTATCAGGAGAAGCACGTAGACGAGCATTTGTTCATCCCATTTCAGCTGGGATACCAGAACAGATGGCAAGTTACGTTGTCTACATAGATGGAACAACTATCTATGCGAAGAATGGACATACAGGACAAATAGATTATAGTGGCACAGATGCTAGTACAGTTATAAATAACGCTTTAAGTAATTTAACAAGTGGAAGAACATGGAAAGAAAAAGTAACGTTAAAGGGGAATTTTACAATAGGTACAAAAATTTCTGTTCCCTCTTATACAAATATTAATATTCAGGGAAAACTCACTTTAAGTAATAATGTTAATGATTCAATGTTTGGCAATACTGAGGCATCATTATCTTTGCCGTCAAACATAGAGTTTGATGGGGGTATTCTTGATGGAAACAAAGCGAATAACGTTGGAGGAACACAATATCAATATTTGATTGACGCAGGATTCGCAACTAAATTAACTGTCAAAAACATGCTTCTCCAAAACTTTAATCACATGGCAATCAGATTCGCGGGTTGGGCTATAACTGAGTTTCACGCTCAAGGAAGAAAACCATCTGAAAATATTGCTGAAAACAACGTTATAGAAGATGGTGGAAGCGGTGTTACGGCAAATGATTGTGGCATAATGGTTACCGCTGTAAGTTCATTAGGAAGCGTCATTAGAGGAAACTTAATCAGAAATATCAATGGCGGGGGCATACTTCTTGAAGACCGTACTAATCACATTGTAGTTTCTAACAATGTTATTTGGAGAGTGCAACAGCATGGAATTTTTGGCTGGTACACTTACGACAACGAAATCACAAATAACATTGTTGCAGAAGCTTCTTACAGTTCAGGAGCATCCGCTTACTTTGGTATAGGCGGGCATTGCAGGCACCATATTATCAAAGGCAATATTGTTTACGGAGCTTGCATTGGAATAGGAATCGACAACGATAACATTCAAGGTTTAGGAATGTTTAACGAAATTGAAGGTAACACCGTCTGGGATAATGGAAACGCCTCTTTTGCGGGTTACGGATGTACGATTAGAGGTGGAGTAACTTACAAAGCAGAATACAATAAAATTCACAATAATTTCTTTAACAATACAAATGCTTACGATAACTTCAGTATCACATTAGAAGGTCAAACCTTCACCGACTATAAAACCAACTACCAAAATTATGGGATTTCTTTTGACGCAAATTGCCTCAACAATGAAGTCATCGGTAACAATTTGCTCGGCAATACGATTGCGAAAATTGAAACGCCAACAGGAGCATCAATAATTAAAGACAATGTTGGTTATATTACCGAGAACAATAGCATCGCTACAATATTAAGTGGAACTGCGTTAATTGCAGTTAACCTATCTGGTGTGATTGTTAATACTTCTGGTAGCCCAACAACAGTGATTGTATCAGTTATCACGTCTGGATACGGAGACAGATTCTATTATCCATCAAACTTTAATAGTGGCTCATTCACAATTTATACTCCAAACAATACATCCGCAGCTGTTCTATTATCATATCATACAACATATAATCCGTAAGGAATGACAACTTTGAATAGAATGCGTGTATGTATAAGAATCAGAATAGGAGAATGTTGAGATGCCTCAGACTAGATTTAAAGGTAGAGTGACTAGCGTTATTCTTCAATCAGGTAACATAGCTTCATCCTTCAAGGGTATGCGTTGGCGTGAACGTGCTGATAGAGTGCAGCCTGAAACTGTTGCTAACACTGTTAGTCCTGTGGGATGGTTCCAAGGACACCGTTGGGCTGATGTGGAGATACGTGTAGCAGGTGAGGTAACTGAGGTGCTTGGAGGTGCTACTGCTCTTGTCAGTGCTACTGGAGACAACTTAGTGATGACTAGTTGCACCGTGATATTCACTAACCATCTCGGTTCAAGCATGATTATCTTCGTTACAAGCCCAATAATTGACAACATTGAAGCTGCATTAGAGGATATGACTCCATCCGAAACAACCATACGAATGAAGGCTTATAGTGTTTCGCTCCCAATTACCGCCTAAGTCTTCTTGTATTAATGCAAGACCGTGATACTATGTCAGCCATAACTTACTGGATCGATGCTAGTGAAATAAATGCGTTAGCTGAGAAGTTGTTCGTGATTATTCCTAAGCAAGCTATTAAAGAGGCTAAACAAGAGTCAGCATACTGGGCTAAGAATTATATTATGAGTGAGGCTCCTACATCATTTGGAAGGGGAGAACCACGTGGAGGAGTTCCATTATGGTCTTCAGTTACTATTGAAAACGTAGGGGATGGATACTCCATTGGTCCCACTAAGAAAGTGGATGGATACGACTTAGCTTCTATCGTTGAATTTGGCAGTGCTGGAGGTAAGATGATTTTCCCTAAAAGGAAGGTAATGAAGTTTATTGGCACCAATAAATTTGCTGGAAAACTCGTCTTTGCCTATAATGTCATTAGAGGCAGCATTGCTCCTAATCCTTTTGTTCTGAGGGCTAAAGATAAATTATCAAATCAAATCCCCATTATAGTTAGAGACATCTTCATGCAGAAGTTTATGGAGGTGAAGTAATGGGATTATTAAGTTTCCTTAAACGTGATCCAATGGAACTATCGTTCAAGGACTTTATCAAGAAATTAGAAAAGGTGAGTGGTTCAGAGTATGCTTATAACTTTAAGGACAGAGTTATGGACTTGCTGCTTAAAGATACGTCTCTTCTCTACTCGGATATAGAGAAGATGAAGTGGAAGGATATATCGTATAAGATCAAGAAGATAGAGAGGCAGACACAGTTAGAACTTGAAACACTTGACGCTATAATTGCAACCGCTGGAAACGCATCTAAGTCTAATGATTTCTTAGGTGATCCTAGTTGGCAATACGGCTTGGAAAACGTATTTGATGAGGATGATATGAGATGAGCCAACGCGTCAGAATATTGATTACTGGGGCTGCCACTGGAGAAGAGGGGATACTTAGGGAAGTGGATAAGATAAATGAACTTCAGGAGGCATATGAAAAACGTAGCAAACAAATATTACAGAGAAGCAACGAGTTACAGATGTATTTGGGGTATGGCATAATAACGGTGTCAACTGCTAATTCAGTGATTTATACTATGAGTGCGATCCAAAGGATGCGTGAGGGGAAAGGTAGTATAGAAGATATTATATCTGTGGGACTTAACATTCTTATTATTGTTAATAGGGTTGACCAGCTTATGAAGATGACTCAGAACCTTCAAATGGCTTCTGCTGCTTTATCATTCGCTACGCGCATGAGAGGAATAACCGGTAGACCTAGTAGATTTGCAAGATTCAGGAGATAAAGAAGATGTCTACATTATCTGAGTTTAGAACAATCATCAACGCAGAAATCAAGGCATCTGTTTCGTCTACAGTAACTCAACAAGCTCAAGTTACTGAGGAAAGTATGAATAAAATTGTTAATAATATGACTGTTATAAAGGAGAAAGAAGTTACTCTGCATGATAATATGAGATTAGGTATAAGAGCCATATCTACACTTCAACTTCTCAGGTTCGCCATGAAGGATGTCCAAGACATTGCATCTGGCAAAGGTGGATTACAGGATATTCTTAGTCTTGCTACAAGTACAATGCTTGTCATAAACAATATAAATGATTTATTAAGGAGTGAGATAGCTCTTCAAACAATTTCAAACGCATTAATGGTGGTGGGGGCAACGTTATCTGCTCTTAATCCAGTTACTGCTGGATTGATGGCTGCTGGGGCAGTAATTGTTGGAGGACAGGTAATTGCAGGGGCAGTTACGGGATTACAGGAGAGAAGAGAAGCCACACGTATTGGAGAACAACGTTTTCGTTTACAAGCATACAGGAGCATAGTAGGACAATGAACAGTATTGTATGGAGTCAGGGAGATATGCATATTCTTGAAGAGATGTATGTTAAAGGATGCCCAACAAAAGAAATAAGTAAGTTATTAAATAGAACTCAAAACGCAATTAGACAGAGAGCATATAATAATAATCTTAGACACTCATCCCAAAATGGAAATTGGAGCAAAGGCGGATACTACACAACACTGATAAATCGTATTCAAGATGAACCCCATTGTATTGTTTGTGGAATAAAAGATTTCTTGACAATTAATCATATTAATCATAAATGGAAAAGAAATGATAGAGATGCCCAAAAGGAATGGCGTTATTGGTTATCCCAATCTAAAGAAGAAATACTAAAACATTTAAATGTAACATGTATGAATTGCAACAAGATTTTATTTTATAATTTCTTTTCACGTAAAATAGATTCAAGAAGACAAAGGGCAATTGAGAGAATTGCTTTGGCTTATAATAGAGGTATTGAGTGTTTTTATTGTGGATATAAAGAAGATGTTAGAATTCTCGAGATAGATCATATGATTAACGATAATTATAAAAGACAAGTTCTTTACACGCATATAATAAATATGCCTTTAGATGAAATAAAAAAACATTATCAGATATTATGTGCAAATCATAATAAGTGGAAATCAAGGTTAGTGGGTCAATAATGGGAACTGCTATAACTTTAAGTATAGGAGCGACTACTGTCAGCGACGATGTAAAGCATATAGAAATATGGGCTGATGCGAATGCTGTTGGAAGATTCAAGTTTCAATTAGACAATGTAGGCGGACAATATAATGGTACGTTTGCAGTGAACAATCCTGTAGAAATAGATATTGCTGGAGCAACTATCATGGAGGGATGGATAGACGCTATTCACCCAATAGTGTCCTCTGACATAGACGTTTTCGCTCAGAGGCTTGAAATTACTGGTAGAGACTTTGGAAGAGAACTCGTTGACTTGACAGCAGATAAATACTATACTTATCAGCCAGGAGACACCATAATAGATAACTTACTTATTATATCAAGTTCAAATATTACTATGACTTCATCTGCTTTGGCTACAAGCATGTCATATGATAGCAAAAACGAGTATCTTCTTAATAGTTTCCGTAAGATATGTGAACGAACTGGACAGGACTTCTACATTGATGACAACGGTGCATTGCAGTTATTTAATGCTGGAAGCAAAGATAGTAACATAACTTTACAGGCAACAACTGGTGGTGGAACAAATAACAATATAATTAGTCTTGAACGTGATCACGCTGAAGGAACGGATATTAAGAATAAAATAGTTGTCCGTGGCAAACAGGTAACTGATGGTTGGACTGAATTAAACGCTGGTAACTGGACTGTTCCAGTTAATGCTACTGCGACCAATGATACAACAGCGTATGTTGGGGTGTACTCCGTTAAATTTACTAAAGGGACGGCAACAGATAGTTATCTTGAACTTGACTTCTCTGCTGGTTTATATGGTAGAACATACCTTGATTGGAGCAAGGTATCTCAAGGCGAGATAAGTTTCTACATCAACTTCGCTCCAGTAACACAGGGAGAAAAAGTAACAATTTACTTAACAGATACGAATAATAACGTTATTTCTAAGACATTCAATGAAACTTACCTTAGCTTAATTCTTGCTAATAGCGATTGGGGGACAATAACAAACCCTGTGGGAACTGAATGCAAAATAATTACAGTAAGCATACTAAATGTGTTTTCTGCTGGTGACTGGATATATCACTCTGGAAGTAGTTTTAACTGGTTAGTGAAAAAGATTAAGATTCATGTTCTCAAAGCAACTTCGTTTTATATTGATGGATTGAAACTACCAAGTAAAATGATATCAACGGCTCAAAACGGTGCATCACAGAACAGTTATGGAGTACGTGAAATTGTCATAGATAAATTAGATATTGAAAGCCAAGTAGAATTAGATGCGTATTCTGCACGTTACTTAGCATTACATAAAGACCCATTTACTACGCTTAGAATAACTGCTATAGGTGATATTGGAATAACTGCACCGGTACATAACTGGAAACCAGGATATATTTGCATGGTAAATGTTCCTGGTGAAGGAATAAGCAATGTAAGTTATAGGATGATGAGTATTCATCACGTATACGATACTGATAACACGAATCAGGGACATGATTACTGGGTTGTGCTTGATCTTGTTTTAACTTCTGATGCGCTTGATATTAGGCGACTTGAAGCACAGACTAGTGAAGTGTCGTTACTACGTGAACTTAGAGAAATGTTATCGGTTCTCCAGCAAAATGAGGACGTAGGTGTAGAACGTTACCCGGCTTTACCAGCCCAGTTAGGTAGCCATTACCTCATAAGCGCAATCCAATACGATATGTATTGGGAAGCTGAGTCTGCTCCAGTTGTCCTAGCAACGGGAACTGATGTCTTCGCAGATGCTACGGCTAATAATGAATATTGTGCTAGACGAGAAAGTACGGATAGTTCAGGCGATATGCTTGACATTCATACCAGTGTACCCGGATCAAATGAGTACGTAGTATATTTCCGACTAAAAGTGACAAGTAATGCTTCTTCAAGCACAATTGCTACGGTTCGGATATACAATGAAACTAACTCTGTAGTTGTGAAAACTATGACTATATCACCTGATCTGTTCGATGCTAGCGATTCATGGAATCTCGTTGCGATAAGGGCATCATTAAGTTCTTTAAAGGAGTATAGTTTCGGCATAGTATCATTCGTTACTGGGATAACTAATCTTTACTGTGATTGGGTGAGTATAACTGATTCACCCGTACCTTATGCAATTGTTCCTATAACTATTCTAAGTGGTCAAGGCGTAATTACAATTGCTAGTGGGGCAGTACCCATAATTATCATGAGTGGAATAGTTCCAATAGTAGTTCAAAGTGGACAAATAGTTATTAGTATAACAAGCACTTCTGTTCATTTGCATGATGTTAGTTACGTTCAAGGCTATATACCAATAACATACGGAGGAAAATATGCTCTGAGTGCTGGAGGATCAGCAGACAGGTATGCCTTGGATACTAACGCAGGTGGAATATTATATGCCGCTGCAACTGCAGGTGGAAGTCCAGACACAGCTTTCTTCGGTTTACCATCTACAGTAAACATTTACAGTTTCAAATCTATACCTACTGCAACTACATTTGATTATTTTGAAGCCACCACAAGTTCATATGGCGCATCCGTAACTGTTGGCACCGCTACAAATACAGGCGGGGGACATAATCATGCTTATGATTATCCATATCATAACCACTCAACAACTAGTACGGAACACATTCATGACAAAGATGATACGGAACACTCTCACCCAGGATCATCAGATAGCGGACACTCACATGGTTCCGAATCTAAGCAACATAAGCACTAGGAGGTGAAATCAATGAGTGAAAAGGAGAAGAAAATAAAGATTATTGATGTGTTAGAGCATGGTAATGGTGCTCCGCAGTTAACATACACTATGGACTTTGGAGAGTTTGGTAAACAGACTGAGACAAAGATATTTGAACCAAGTATATCTGAGGAAAACATTAAATACTTCTTACGTAAACAGTATCGTGAGGTATTGGAGGGACTTAAGAATCCTATGCCAAAAATAGATTATAAGAAACTTAAGTGTGGAGAGGAGGATAATGTGATATGAGCAAAATCAGAATAGATTCGGCTATCCGTGATTCATGGGGAAACATAGTGGTAGAGTATACGTTCATTTATCCAGATAATTCAACCAAGTCTGGTAAAGAAGTATTCACGTCTAACGCTACCGAAGAAGACATCTTCTTCTTATTGAGGAAACGATACCATGAAAAGTCTAAGTCTTTACCCGATGTTGGTCTTCTAAAGGGTAAGGAAGTAGACTTTGATAAAGAGGATGAAGAGGATTCTAAATTAATATGAGTCTAAAAATACAATGCGGTAAATGTGGTAGCACTCTTCTCAGGATAATTGTAGGAGAGTATCCACAACACATGGATATTTATTGTGGAGTATGTGAAACATTCTTAGGACACCTGTGGTTCAGTGATTTCGTTGACAACAATGATAAGCCTATACTTCCAGAAACGTTGATTAAACCAGGCACAGTAATCGAAGCCTGAGTCTTGTATCAATACAAGACACTTACTCCATTACCAACCATATCAACAATAAGGACATGCTTTTAAATTCGTACATTTACCTTTAACTCTATAAATACACTTATTACTACAATATAACATCGCATTAACTCTATTCACATCAACCATTTCCCTGATATTTCCCTAAATACCCCTGAAAAAAATTATATCTCTTGGAATATCCTTCCAAGGAATTGCGTAATTTAACGTTTCATATAAGTTATCTGTTCCTCCAAACCATTCCGAATAATTATGATAAATTCCTTCTCGTATCCACCATTCCCTTAAAGCAGATAAATCTAATATATTTATGAAAGTCAAAGATTCGTTTTCTATTATTGCGTAAACAAGAAGTTCTGCCTGTGATTTATATATCCATCCCTTACTCTTTGTAGTCGTGTTGCTTGTTTCCTCAAGAAGAAAGTCACCATAATCCTTATGCCTAATTTTTACCTCGATTGCAATACGTCTCCCAGACACCCATCCAATTAAATCAATATCATTTTCTACTTGGTCAACAATATTCGCGTCTTCTAATTTATCAAGTTTCAGTTTATCTATCAACCATAACTCAACTTTCTTAATATCTTTACGTTCATTTTCTAAGTCTTTAATCCAGCTCATAACCCCACACAACCCAACCCTCTCTTTTATTTGTATTGAATAATTCTAAGTATTTATGGTGCGGATAATACTCTTCAATTATCTTATAGACCTCTTCTGGCTTCTCTGAATGTTCCCTCCTATCAGCGTGCAAAACACTTGATTTCCTAACCGATTCAGGTGGGGGACTTATATCGCCTTTAGTTGCGACAAATAATAATTCGTGTTGTCCTCTGAAATAATAACCTGTCCCGAATTTATCCTTCACCCATACAAGATTGGATTTATAATCGAATCCCCACGCCTTTAGGACTTTAAGTGCTGATTCTATTCGTGGATTCGTCACCCAAAGAAACAGTATAGCGTTCTCGGCTGTTGGAATTTGTAGATTGCATATCTCTTGATCGCTCATAACGGGATAATGTTCATCGGGTGCGCCTCGTAATTTAAACTCATAATCCCAAGGTGGATCAGCGTAAATAACGTTATACTCGCCTTCGGGTATCGGTGGAACGCCTCGTATTAAGAAGTCTTCCCATCGCTGTCTTTTCATTGTCTCACGGTAAGCTGAATAAATACCATGCTTCTTGCTATGAGCCTTGATTTTTTCCTCTTCAGTTCCTTCATCTCTAATCTTCTTAGCTCGTTCATAAGTCGCCTTAGAGACACCAATGATCTTAGCTGTAAGTTCTGAGGTTCTACCCCTGTCCTCAATTGAGGTCAGGGTTCCTGCTAATTCTCTTAGCCTCGCCTTCTCTGCTATCAGAGCCTCAAGAGGTTTTGCCATGTCAACCTTCTGCTGATCAGTTAAATGCCTGCGTTTCAAATTTGTTTCGATAACATAGATTTTCTCGTCAAGGACACTGGGAAAATCCATTACCTGTGTATCAAAGTAAAGTGAGTGCTTATTACATATCTCAAAGCGGGTATGTCCGTCAAGTATTTCATTCCTTTTGTTTATTTTGATTGATTCAACCGCCCTTCCCTTCTCTATCATATCCAACTCTAAAGCCCTATACTCCGCATCACTGGGTCTAGGCACTTGAATTATATACTCAGGATTAATCTTTAAAGATTTAACCGAGTTTTCCATATTATTCATTCTCCTATTACTTTTTTTATTACCAACCATCTGCCGTCTATTTCTCTAAGCATTCCTTCATAGAACTCGTACTCCTGGTCACATTCATCACAGTAATAACGATCCTTATCCCAGAGATGAGGCCAAAGTTCATGATTACACTTAGGACATAAAGTTTGTTTTTGCATATTTTCCAAAGTATTTCTTGGCTGCTTCATCATATGCTTTACCTGCCTCCTCTTCCGATTTAAATGATCCTAAATGAATTGTTTTCTTATTTATATGAATATACGCTCTCCATCGATTACAATCTTTACATTTACATACACCTTTATACATACTTGAAGTATCCAAGCGGTTCCTTTGGCTCATCATGTTTTCTGAGTGTGTTACTAACCTTAAATTCTGTCGTCTATTATCCAATCCATCACCATTAATATGATCACATTCTTCTCCTTTCCTTGGATTCAAAATAAGTCTATGAAGAAGGATTATTTTATTTGAAATTGGAAGATGCGACGCCGCGTATTGAAGAATCCTTGAACAACTTCTTGGACGACTTCCTGTTCGGACATGCCATTTATACTGCGAAACCAATGGATAATCTTTATTATCAATTAAAGTAAATTTTCCTTGGGTAAGAGGTATTTTAACTGTCAAATCCAATACCAGAGTTTCTTATAGTAACTCACGCCATCCTTCTCATTAAAAGACTTAAACGTTCTTAATGGTATATCCTTAAACCTGCATCTCTGAACCTTGTTATCATCGCTTAGAGTATTAGCTATCCTGCTAGGTGAAACATCCCTGCCATAGTCAGACTTAAGGATAGATGATAACTCAACCGCTATTAATGGAACGTAATAATTTTCAAGTATCTCCTCGCACAACATTCTCAATTCGGGTAAAGTGATTCCATTATCCGCCAACTTATGCTGACCAGACACAGTCATTCTTTCAACTCCACAAAGTCTCGTAGTTTAGGATTTGGAGTTACATCAATCCAAACTCGGTGCTTAGGATCATAGAGCATCATCTTTCCTGTCTTGGTTGTATATTGCCCCTTCTTACGTTCCCAATTCTCACCCATTCTTTTTCACCTTCCATCTGAGAGGAGAATGTAAAATCTTCGTAATCACAATTATGGATGAACCATTGTGAGATATTTTTAAATACCTCGTAGAAAAATAGATATATTTTAGTCTTTATCGTCATTCTAAACATATTACCTTCCATCATTCTTTTTCACCTATACGCTCCAAATACTTCGCATCCCACTTAAGTTCCCATACATTCATCTGCCCCCGCTCCAATGCATGTTTATCACAGAGCGTTCGATACCACCCTCCACCTCTCGGATTCCCTGGCTCACCGCATACTTCGCAGGTATGGCAACTATCATACTCCGCCCTATCTATCAACGTGTCTATTCCATCGTCAAGGCAAGAAACGTAGAATCTAAGCGACGCATATTTTTCTTTTATCTGGTCAACAACGAAGTGTTCCTTCAATCTACCGTTTTCAGGTTTGAGGAGTATCCTCTCTATATCCTCGCAGAGTTTCCATAGGAGGTTGAACCAACCATCCTCGCAATCGATGGACATCGGCATCACAACACCTCTTGGATATAACGGGTTCGCTCTAGGGATGAAACTAAAGCGTTCCAATAGTTTACGCGTATTTTCTTCATTCATCCTGTTTCACCTTTACTTCTTGTTCCTAAAAGATAATCAAGGATAATCCTTCCTTTTTCTGTAAGTTCGTAATAAGCAGTTTCTCTATCACAGTCGAGACAATGCCATAGGTTATGACTATCCCAATGACCATTTTCTGAGTTGCAATACTCGCATTTCCCCTTTTCTTTGTTTACGCTCAAGTATCAGAGCACCTCGAAACTCCTTTGATTCTCGGCGGAACCCAATTAAAATCTGGTTCATACGCCCAACAATATGGGCATGGCATCACATAGGGAGCGCTTGCATGAAAATGATCTAGTTCTCCCCCACACCTAGGGCAAACTGCATATGGTTCCTTCTTCTTATTTTCTTTATTTGAACACAAGTATCAAAGTTTCTCCTTTGGTATAACTATCCCCATCTGGCAAACCCCGCATACAGCACAATACCAAGTATAGTCAGCATCCCCTAATTTTCCCTGATAGTTTTTCTCCTGCCGAATATACATTAGAGGGCTACCACAGTTATAGCAATGCTTCACGGAAACGGTTTCACTCATAGATTCCTTCTCATCAAAGACTCCCTCGGGAACAACCTCGAATACTGGCTTAACCACCACTATTATTTCATTCAACTATTTTTCACCTTCTTGGTAATGAGATTAATGAATATCCAAATCAAATTACCCACAACCAATCCTATTAAGAAACCTATAATAAAATCGTTGGTTAACATCAGACTTCCTCCAAACACTCCTTAGCCTTTTCTGATATAAAAAGCCTGTTATTCAAAGTTTCACTTGGACAACCTTTTCAATAATATTGTAGCGTTGTCTAAGCCTATCAAGATGTTTCTGAGTAATTAAAAAACCACCTCTACCTTCTGAAGTCCTTTTTGGATAGAACCCAAGACGCTTAATTAATCTGCCAATAGCATTAGTCTTCCATCTCTCATTGGTCTCTCTTCCCATGTTAAAATCATTGGCTATAACCGAGGTTGGCACTACTGGTTGATTGATTAGATTCCTAGAGCGGATAATAGATAAAAGCAATTCAGCTTCAGGAGATACCTCATCCTCATCATTATAAGATTGAAATGCCTGTTTTGCGTATTCTAAAATATTATTTAGTGATTCTTGAGACACTGTATTTCTTCCTCAGATAACCTTTTATGGTTTATTTGCCTAACATAAGTTGATGGGGAGCCAAAGGTAAACGTGATAACCTCGTGGTGGCGTGGATATAGTACCACCTTAGATAAGATAGATATGGCCATGCTTGTTCCCTTAACATGTGATTACTGTGGTCATACCGAGCCCATCTATTATCCTAAGAAGTGGGGTGACATAGAATATATTTGTGAAGCATGTGATGGTCATGGTGATATGTTTCCCTGATTCTCTTTTATGCGAGAAGACGATGGATCATCGAAAATGTTCATTAGACCACATTTTATCATGGTTTCAACTTCAACATCATCTAAATTAAAATATCTACAGTATTTAGCGAAATGATTCTTCCACCTTTCGAAGGACCTATCATCAAACCATTCAACGACCTTAAATAATGATGTGTTTCTTAACTCCTCAACGAATTTGCACGTGCTATAATGAGTGCAAAAATTACACCGTCTATTCTTCATTTTTGGTTCTCCTTCCTTTCTAATGCAAACTCGGATGATGTTTTTTTAGCGCACGTAGTATTCCACTCACATTGACTACAAGTATCTTGCATAGTACAAGTCCCAAAACAGGGAGGAGGATTACCTCCATTCTTTGGACAATAAGGACGATGAATCCTCATGTGAAAGCTACAGAATGATCTACCACAGTTAGGACAAATTGTAACATCCGACTTATCGAAACAGTCTCTACCATTCGAACTACATACACTCATGGTTGACCCTCCTCTCCTTTAGTGCAAGACTTGGATGATTCCTCAATAAGTTTACAAGTCATTACGAGAGGAAAATACAACTCATTGAACCTCCCATCGCACCAACCAAGCTCAGGACAATCACGTTCATCACGTAAATAACATCCATATCCTTCAGAACCGTCAACGCTTAAGCGTTCAAGCATCCTGAATCTCCAATACAGTAACTTGTTCCTAAGCATTAACGCCTTTCGCTCATCAATTCTACGGTTAACGGGCCTAGTGTTCTTACTCATATTAATCTGGATGCAACGAGACTCTAAGGTATCCCTAAGCGGTTCAGTGCCAGCTATCGCCTTGAAGCCGAATGTCTCGAAGAATCCTAGTTCATCCGTTCTAGGGTCTTTGACTCTGATAACCACGTCATCCCTACTGTAGCCACTGTTGAGTAGACTCTGTATATTTTCTCTAAGTCCCTTAGAATATATTTCACTTTCGTCCAAGAACAAAGTGGGATGCCATTTCTCAACGGTTCGGTACAGAGCACTCTCACTTATATCGCTGCTCTTACATCCACGATAACTGATGTAACGTAGAGTATTAAGCAATCTTGTTTTGCCACTGGACTTTGGCGATAAGACTCTAAGATATCCAACAACGTCCCAATACTCAAGTATCCAAGTAGCGAACACCCAAGCCGTGAGAACGTCGAAGAGTCTATCATCTAATAAATCAATATGAGCGTAAATATATTCTTTAACTTCGCTCCATAGTTCCTTGAAGTTACACTTGGTTGGCTCACTACACAGCTTCCAAGGAGTCTTAAGTAATGGATGAAACTCAACGTTACCTTCACCAAACAATACATTCTTATAATCTACTTCACCCTTATCACTAAGTTCCCCAAGTGCAAGATAGCCAATCCATTGACAATAACGCTTACCCTCAACCTGCTCAATAAACCTATCAGTGGATGGGGTATGTATCTTGATAATCTTGGGTTCCTTGGACTTAGCCAATCAAACACCTAGATTTGTATTAATACAAGAGCTACTTAATAATTTCCTTCTCTAATCCACCAATAACAATCATCGCACATAAAATCACCTTTAAAAATCTCTTTGCCACATTCCACGCAATGAGAATGGTTAGGTTCCTGTTTTACTCTACGAGTTCTTAGGTTTCTTCGTATCGTCTGGTCATGCTCAAGACTACACATTAATATCTTCCTCTTGATAACATTCACTTAATTCACAATCCCAAACAGGATCACCTTCTGAAGAAAAGATAAGAGAAGAACATTCGCACTTCTTACATTTCTCAGGTTGGAGAGAATCCCAATATTCATATACACCACCCTTTGAACAATTAAGAGTCATTGTTTATCTACCTTCACCTCAAACAATCTTTTACAAGTCAACTCTCCGTGTGAAAGAGCTATCCACATCTCTCTGTCATTAAGAAGACCTTTAATTGTGAAATCATAATCGCCTAATGGCAACTTCATCTGTTCAGTATACCATGCCTCTACCCCATCATCATACGCAACTTCGTCCAAGTATTCCTTAAGCTCCTTACTTATTTCTATGGAAACTCTTTCACTCATTTCATTTCCACCTTCGCTCTGCATTCAAACACAACTTCGTTCTTCTTCAAGTATGGGTCAACTGCGACTTGTAGACCAAACAATTTAAGAATGTCGCTTTCATTGTTAAAACGATCCACTTCTCTGAGTTCTTCTCTAAGCATGAGATAGATTTCAGAGGACAACCGTATTCCAGTTAATACACCTTCTGGTAGACCCTTCTCTAGCACAACCCCGTAAAGTTTAGATATCATGCTCATTCCTTTATCTCCCTTAAAATACAAGGAACCAGATAAACCCTTGAACCATCTTTAGCCCATGTCAATGGCATACCGTTCCCACTGCCAACCCAAAACCCAACCATCTGATTACATTTCTTACAGTAATAATGACCACAATAAGAATGCCATTCCTCATAGAGACCACAACTATGACAATATATTTTCTCTATCTGAGAGTTTGGTAGGGAATCATTCGCCTTTATCTTCATAAGTTCCTCAACAGTCATTTCATCACACACCCTCATTTAAATCTGGAACATCAACACATTTATAATAGATTGGAATACCCATTTCTTCAGCAATCTTAAGTTCTACATCAACTCCAGGGCTTGATCCTATATAATAGAACGCATCACAAACTTTTAACCATTCCAAATCTAGGTTCGTCCATATTTTATAAGCAAAATCCCCATCTGGGTGTAACCAAATATAATGACTTAAATGCGGAATAAACGGAACCCATCCCTTACGAATCATAGAACAACCAATCTTTATAGCAAAGTCAACATTGATTTGTATTTGTCTAGCATTTGGAGCAGAGTAAGGTCCAGCTATATAAATTCGTTTCATTTTGCCACACAACCCTTTGTTCCTCGCATTCCGCATCTACGAGGACATGGATTCCAACGTGGATGTACATAGGATTCTATGTATCGACAATACTTGCCAGCACGAATCATTTCATATTCAGGTTTCATTCTACCTCAACCCTCTCAACCCTATCAGCAACGGGCGCAACTTCAACATTACTCTCACGTTTATATTCTGTTGGGCGCTCAATCTTCAACTCAGCCCTACACGCTGGACCAAGCAAGAACTCAGCATAGGAGCCATCCCTGTTCTTGATTGTAAGGTTACGAACCCAAGTATCCGCATGTTCTTCTCCAACACAATGATAGCAAAGAAGTCTCTGTTGCAACATTATTTCAGTAACCATTGTCTGCTGAGCCTGAATGAACTTACGATACTCATCTGGATTAGAGAAGAATATAAAACTCATTTCTCTATCTCCTCTACCTTCTTAAACCTAATTGCCTTGTCGCAGATCATACAAATCGCTTCAACGTATCCGTCTTCTAAGTCTGTGATAGTGAATCGGTAGGAGGCGCATCTTTTACACCAATATTCTTTCATTCTTCATCACCAAAGTAATCCTTAAACCACTCTCTTACCGCATCATGAAAATCAATGAAATCAGATACATCCCAATCTGGATAATATTTCTGAATAATGGGGAAGTTCTTCTTAGCTTCATTAACAGCATTAACTATACTTTTATGGGTAGAAGTATCTCCCGCATGATCAAGTCCTTCATATAATTTACCTTTCATTTCTTAAACTCCACCTTACTAAGTGTATCCTTCACGCCCGTCATATAGCCCTCGATATAAGCATCTCCAGATACAGTAGCTTCAATCATTTTACGTTGAATCTTAATAGCATCAGGTGTAAACTCTCTACCATAATCCACATCAGTTGTATTCCTAGATACTTTGAGACTCATAGTAAGAGCATCCACCAACTTTTCAAGAACCACGCCACTAAGTTCCAATGCTTTAGTTGCCTTATTTCCCTTAGAGTCGGTTACTTCAACAATCTGTGGTTCTAATATTAACTGAACAATTTCATTAAGTTTACCTAATACAATCTTTTCCTGTTCTTTATGCTGAGTATATGGATTAGATAAACCACTTTTACTATGATGACAACGAGGACAAACTAATTGTAAGTTACCTAAAGAATTATCATTGGCATCTCCATTCTTATGATGTCTATGAAATCCTGTCTGTTCAAGTCCCGCACCGCATAAAGGGCAAATACCATCTTGGCTAAGATAAACTAAATCGACTTGAAATTTACTGAAGTCCCGTCTCTCTTCCTCGGTTCTCATGCAATCCATCCTTTCGGCATATCTTTGCATATTTCAATGTTTATATCCGTATTCTCAAATATCGTCTTAAAGAATCTCAGGTCAGTAAGATACATATCCGTTGTCATAGTCTCATCAAACTCACCAGATTCAAGGATATCTATTCGGTCATTGATACCTTTAAGTATCAATGCAATATTATCTTCACTCATCTTTCTTCCATCCTCCATTCACAAAGTCCCAACCATGCTTCTCATACAGTTTAACTATCTCCAAAGCATCACGTTCAGTTCCATTAATGATGTAAGGTGAATCTCTGCCAAGACCCATAACTATTTTGAAGGCATCTGTTTGTCCATGAGACTTATACCATTTAAGAATCACTAGTGCTCCATGCAGATAGCTTCTGCCTAGATTCTCCTTAGGCTCATCAAAGTCTATGTCTCTAACGAAGAATGTTCCAGTAGAATCATCCTCGTCCCAGAAGTAGTCTCCTTGATGATTCTCATCCGAAGCATAAGAACCACATAGTTGCCTAAGTTTGGTTATTAATAAACAGTTCCAATTATCTTCTACAAAGAATCCCTTCTCGTCGAAAGCACATTCAGGCTCAGAACCACTCCAAGTTCGTTCCCCGTGCCTGCACTTCATTCTAAAGCCACCACCAGTTCCCTAAGTCTCTTAAGTTTATTGGTAGTCTTCTCTTACATCTAAGACTGTTGGGATATCTTCAAAGAGCATATCACGAGTTATTTTAGCAAGTTTAACAGTTGTTCCACTTACCTCTAGTGGTCCATATTCCTGTAAATCATACTCAATCAAACCATCAAAAGGAGACATGCAACCTTCAACACCCCCTCCACCCTTAAGGTGGACAAGCAAAGTTACATCCAATTCCCAACCAATCGACTCTAACATTTCCTGATCTTCTGAATCAGGTTTACCTACTAGAAACCACATCTCTGTGGCGTCGTCTAACACTTTTACTGTTTTTACTTTCATCCAATGCACCTAAGTCCTAGAATAACAGAACCCATATTTTAAGGTTTGTATCAATACAAGTGGATGGGTGAATGGATGACTCCGCTTCTCCAAGAGAAGACGGCATTGCACAGGTGCGTGCCGAGCCGGATGACAGCCCGCTTGGAGTGCATAACGTTCACCCATTCACCACATCCAAGTTAATCATATATCTAATATTATTTAAGACATTCGACTCAAATAAGATATAACATAGATTTAACAGTAACTAATATAAATGCGGTCCATTGATATCGCCATTAAATTCAGGAAACGCTTGATGCGTAGATGTACCCCACAAGAGAAGATAATGAAACAAATGCTTAAGTCTCTGAATGTCAAGTTTAAGTTCCAGTTCATCATTCCGTACAATCACTCATTCATAATCTCTGACTTCTTTATCCCATTGTATAACATAGTCATCGAGTGTGATGGATGGCAACATCATATACCAGAAATGATAGAAAAAGATAGAAAACGAGATGCATATCTTCTTGAAAGCCTTGGAATCGAAACATTGCGTCTTGATAATATGATCATAAATAACAAGAGTTATACTAAAAAAATTGTAAAACAATTCTTAGAAAAGATAAAGAACAAACAAGTTAAGTTGATCTAGAATCATGGTTCCTCAATATCATCCTCTTTTACAGGAATAGCAATAATTATCCATTTGCCTTCTTTAATGGTTTCTATCATCTCCTCATCATCAACCACCTCAAAAACAGCTGGCAACTTCAATTTAATATTCCCCATTTAGTCCTCAGCCTCCAACCAATTCAACCCACGTATTCTTTCTTTACTCGCATTAATTTTTAATATTTTGCTTGCCTCTACCCATTCAATCCAATCATCAAAACTAACTATAGCAAAGCCATAATCAAAGGCATGTTGCATCTCACCACATTTAGTACATATACGAGCAAGTTCAACGGGGTAATACCATTTATGTCGATTAAAGATTAATCCTCCACAGTTAGAGTATTTCATCAGCCCTCAGCCTCCCCGCGAAGCGAGACCTCAGCCTTCTCAGCCGCCAACTTCACATTGTAGCCGAGACACGTCGCCCAATCCCGTTCTACCCCTTCCCGTATAATTGAACAACTCTTACAGTCGCCCTTATATGCGCACGCATACTCATCCTCATTCAACTCGCCCAATGCAACAAGATAATTCCTAAACGTATCGGCTTCGGCGAGGCAATATTCTAGATCAATGATTCTAGCATGAAGTCTCTGAAGTTCCTCGCTTGTTTCTAATGGTAAAACACCCATCTACGGCTTCGCCTCCTCTAAGGTAGTTTTCTTCTGAAGCACATAGACCTCATATTCGTGATATATACGTGGAAACCATACGTCTCCTTTCTCATCGGTGGCGCTGAACTCACAGAGACAATAACCTGAACTGCCTGATTCACAGTTCCTTAAATACTCCTCTTCGGTGAGAACTTCCCCGCAATGGGGACAACGATAAAGCTTATCAACCAATTTTCTCTACCTTGGGTATGCTTTTCAAATCTCCTTTTTCCTAAACCCTTTAAGTGCCTCTTTGCAATCAACCTTATTAGTGGCTCCGCAGATCATCCAATATTCACAGCAGTCACATCTAACCTTCTCTATAAAATTCTGTAATTCGCTCATTCCTTAACCTCCTTATACCAACCCAATACTTCCTTAACTATGCCAGCAATCACTTCATCCTCATTTTCGATGAAGTGTTCTTCTAAAGACAAGTCTGAAATATGTTCTGTCTGAATCCCCGATGCAGTCCAATACCATTGAGCTTCATCTATAAGTTTCCAAATACGTTGTTGAAGTTCGCTTGGAACCTTAAGTTTACTCATTTCTTAAACACCCTCTTTATAGATTCTCCAATCTCTATACCTTTAGACGATGCTGGAATGAAACTTAAACCACCAATGAATCCACCGATAAGCGATCCCCAAGAAAAATCGTTTGTTGTCATAGTTGGTAGTAAGTAGATGCACCCCCAAACTACAAAAATAACTACCGTTACCGTAGTTATAATAGCTAGTATAGTACCTACTTTCTTATTTATACCATAGATTATACCGCCTATCAAAAAGATAAGCCAATCAATCGCAACCCATGCCAAAAGTTTAGTTAATTCAATAACAAAGTCTGTCAATCTTTTATCACCGTATCTGCATCTTTTCAACAAACGCATCATATTTACCTAGTCTACCCAACTCAACGCACCTAAGTTCCTAGAACCATCAATCCATATTTAAGCATTTGCATTGATACAAGATTGATTAGGGCTTATTGACACTTATAATATAGGGGGAGGCTAGGCGTGTACGTCTTTGTAACGCGGACGGCTTCGCACCAGAGCGACCCCGCACTCCGCTAGACAATACAGCTTTCATGCCTAACCTTGAAGGTGCTCCAAAGTTGACATGAGATGAGCCATTACAATCCACCTTGGAGCACCCAAAATAAAGACGCACACACTTTATTTAACCTTTGTCATGGATATTCTTTTTAGAATGAGTAATCTATATAAGAACGACTTGAGATGAGAGAGTATGCTTACCTTTCGAGAGTGGCAAGGACTTACAACTGAGAACCTAGTTGTCAGTAAGTTAAAGAAGCTTCCAATCAAAGAAAGCAATATCATTCATAATCCCCTAGACTCGTATAATTGGAAACGTAAGGTTGGCTTCGGTGCCGATGTTCATATATTCATTCGTGATATGCATTTCGCCATAGAAGTTAAGTCTAATTCTGCTCCCGTCTACTCTAGTTATGTTGAACGTGATTACATCCCTCGGTTCAAGGACTATGAGACCACGCATAGATTCGTTGTAACGGATAACATTAACTGGTTCTCCTCCGATGTACGTAAGTTACTATTTGACAACCACATATGCCTCGTCTCCATAGAATGGTTGCTTAACATCCTATTACAATATCTAGGGGTAACAAGTAAGAGTATAATGTCTTATGGTTTACCTGTGCTTAAACGTATATATGAAGTCTACTACGTTGAAGAAGACAAGTATGATACCAAGCCATGTAAATATGTCTCCAAGATAGAGAACCATCATCAGATCTATTCTACTTTTACCAAGTCGGAACAAGAGGTAAGCGTCCCAGGGAAGACTACAGTAAACACCAAGGAACAGAGCAAAGCATCCGATAAGCGTAAACACAATATGTTTCACAAGGCAAATAAAACTGTAAGCTTTCATCTCTAAGCCTCCTTTAACCTGTACCATACGGCGTACTTTGAAATAGGTTTATAGCCAATTTGGATACCGTTAGGAGAAAAGATATAGCCAACAACGATCCCTGTCTTCATCCGAGCAACGTGATCTAGATAACCATACACTGTTTGGCTGCCATCATTATCTGAGACACGATAGTACCTACCGACACGCGGAGAGAACGCTTCTAACTTATATGTAGCATCGTCAAGTGGGCTAGGCAGAGGATAGTGCAGTTTAGGGAACCCCACTCCAGCCCAAGGTTTGTATCTAGGCATGTTTATCAGTTCCCAATCTTGGATAAATGAATACCCAGTACAACCAATTGCATAAACGACAGAATAAACCAAGAATCAAGTCAACGTATTTACTCATATTCTAAGCCTCCACGTTCCTTAAATGAATGGAAATATCACAGTCATATTCTGTAGTATAAGGACATTTAAAAGAACCATCCTCCATCAATACATGTGGATTCTCACAGTTCACTTGTGCAACTATGCCATCATATACATCTTCTTCATAGAAGGGACAACGCTTCATTTAGTTTTCGACTTCCTCTTTTCTGCCTTAGTCTTACGCATGTTCTCCGTGTAGTGTTCCTTACCTCGTTTATGCATAAAGAATAGGAACCCTGGTCCATAACGCTTCTTAACTGCTACACCTAAACCCATCTATGGCTCGCCACGATAAACATATCTAGGAATAAATGTCTTATCGAAGGCAACAGAACATCTGTCTATATCTTCGCAAGTAGAATAACACCGGTCACACTTCTGAGACTTAACGAATTGAATCCACGCCTCTTCTCTCTCCTTGTTCTGCATGCGTTTAGTATATGCTAATGGTGTTTCAACCACAGGAGCATGTTGAATATCTACGCCACAATGCTTGCCAGTTACATAGAAGTATGTATTACGCTCAATCTCAGGTACTCGGCGGTATCGTTTATGATTAAACTTATTAGCCATTATTAACATCCTCTGATTCTTTAGCATCTACTAAGATTTCCTTTTCTTCTAAGGTAGGGCTATGTCTCTCAGCTCTTTCTCTTCTAAATTTATGGGCGAGTTTCCACGCTTTATCCGTGAATCTTACGATGCAAGCAGGATATCTAAAGAGGATAAGACCCTCATCTGTGAGTTTGTTACCAATTTCTATGTCTTCTTTATTTACCTTTTCAGGGTCAAACTCTCCCCAACCAATAGATTTGTTACGAGAACTTCCCCCAGTATCTACCAAACAATGTTCAAAATAAAGAAGTAGACTTTTTTCATCCTTATTATATTCTCTTTCACTCATCTTTCTTCAACCTCAACTATTATAGAACTTAGTTTCTTAAAACGGTATCCTCTTGCAATTCCATCTATGTATAAATATTGATTACCTAGTTTATCGACAACTATAGCACGAACCACATCATGATCTATGGAATACTTAATCTCTTTCAACATATTATTATACTTGAGTAACATTAGAAGACTATGAAGATCACGCGGTATAAAATTGTTCATTGTTTCATCCCCTTCTTACCTTTACCAGTCTTCTTACCTCTTCCCTTATCCTTCATGCTTTTCTTATCCTTCTTGCCCTTCTTCTTACCCATTTCAACACGCCTGAAATAAACTAAGCCTATTAATATTTAAAAGTTGTGTTAGGCTTGTATTAATACAAAGCCTTAAAACATTCTGTATAATTTTACTTAAAAGATATATAAAGCTTTTAACTTTTTTAGCTAGAATAAAGGATGGGAAATCAAATGCCTATGTTTGGGGCCAAATAAAATTCTAGTTTACCTACTGGAAGCTCAATGTCCAAGCGGAGCGGCATATCCTCGCTTAGTTCCAGGGTTACAACCTCAGATATCTTAGAAGTATTCTTAAGGATATCCATTAAGTATGAAGCAGTATAGGTCGCCTTGCTATCCTCTTCAACTCTATGGTCTAGCATTGCATCCGATCCTCTTTCAATGGGTGTCTCTTCATGACTTATATCTGAAGTAGTAATAAGGTTAAGTTTATCGTTTGTCGATTCAAAACGTATGTATTGAGCGTTCTTAGCCAAGTCCTCAATAGCAAATTTAAAGCTATCAAGCATTATTCTGCTCTTAGACTTAAAGAATATCTTTGGCTGAGGACACTCTTCTTCGATGGTATCCAATAATGATATAGTCTTATTTCTTATTAAGTTCTTAGTGCCTTGTATCTGAAACATCATCTTCAACGCGTCTTTATCGTAGAACACCTTGAGTATATCATCCTTATCGATCTTGTTCAAGAGTTTAAGTGTCTCATCCAGGTTCAGGGATAACTTAGTTGATTCCTCAACTTTATAGGAGTCAAAGAAGCTATTAGGTAAAACCAAGTTCACCATAGCAACGTGGCTAGGGTCCATTTCGTTTATACCCAACCCATCCGAAGATAGGTTCAGAGTCACTTCGTTTTTGAGAGCGTTCACATATTTAAGAAGCTCTCTGAATACTTGAGGTCTGAACACTTCAAATAATTCATCCAATTCAATGCACCTAAAATAGACTTAGGCTAGAAATATAAAAGCATTGCCCCAAATATAGCCTTAACTTATGGATTGATCAAAGAAAAAACCATTAATCAGAACATAAATAAGAAATAATAAAATAGGGGTTAAGACGTAAAGGATTTTAATATTTTATTTTGTAAGTTTGTTATCCTTTGGTTTATCCCCGTATTTACTGTTTTATCACTGTACGTTTGTAATAAATAAGTTATAGTATAAGATATCTTATAACCATCTAATATTTTTATTGCTTGTCTTATTGCGCTCAATGTTTGAAGTTGCTCTTTGTCATCTATAGAATTAATTAAGTCTTGCCTTTCATACTCTAAGACTAGATCATCTATTACATTATTAATTGCATATTCCGTATAGCCATCTTTTCTTAAATCTTGAATTATTTGTTCTCTTGTTTCTTCGCCCATATTTTCACCGTTTTACTTTTTTCCAAGGTTTTCACCTGTTTTAAGGGTTGTTTCATGGTTTAAAAGATTTACGATAAAAACAAAATATGGTAGTAAAGAAAAGCTAGGGTTGTTAGTAGTGAGCTTATCCAGGCGACGGTTATTGCGTGTGTTATCAGTGTTTTAAGGTTCATTTTTCAACATCTCCAACTGTTTCAAAGCTTGAATATAAGCGAAAACACCTAGAATGAAAAGCGTTATTCCGTCAAGATAATTTACTACACCCCAAGCATAGAAGGAAATATGATAAATTATTTTTATACCAATTCCAAGAGCAGCTGTCCCCATGTAGACTAACATCCAAATCCTAAACACTGGGTGTAAATTCATGTTTGTTTCACCTCAGGTTTGAGACTATGAAAAATATTAGAGTTACTAGAATTAAGGAGATAATTAACAGTGATCCTATGAATGCTAACTTCGATATCTCAACATGACCGTAAGACATGTTCTATGCAACTCCTTTCAAGAACTCTATAAAGGTTTGTACCTCGTTTAGTATTTGCTCTATTTCCTCTTTTGTCGCCATTTTATCCGTTCTCCTCACATTCATCTAGGCATAAGTCTTCTAATGGGCACTCTTCGCAATTATAGTTAAAGTTATTATAGGTTCCGAAACAATCCTGAGCGTCTTCTTCTTCATCGAAGAAACCTAAGTCTACAGCCTCTTTAACCTTCTTTTCATATTCCATGTCTTTTTTACTCATTGACCTTTCACTTCCTCAACATCCCAGGTTAAGCTTAGATCGAATTCGTTGAGCATAGTATCAGCTAAGGCGTTCTTTACTTTTTCAACCGTCTTTTTGTTATCCGTGTTTATGGTTACTGAAATAGTGGTTTGCCCCTGCTCTTTTAGTTTAGCCCACCTATCCTTAAGTTCATCGCGTGTACTCATAGTTTAAGCCTTCTTATCCTTCATTAGTTTTTCTATATGGAAATGTAGACCGTGATACACACATTCACCTGCTACTGCGGGGGAACCCCAGAGCTTCCTTTTCACACTCCATACTTTCGAGCGTGCACCACAGATAGGACACAACTCGATTCGCCACACACCTTTTCCATACTTCATTTTTTTTACCTGAAAGAGAATAGGGATTGAGAAATATTTAAGCCTTTTACTCATAACAACCTACATGAAGTGAAACTGCCTAGCCACACAGCAACACACAATAAATAAACAGTAAACCATGTAACAAAACGCAAGCAATAAAACGTACGTCTCTGGTTTCATGTAGTTCAGCTTCTTAGCTTGGTGTAGCTCTCTAGTCTCATCTAGTCTCTTAGCCTGGGCGGTGCATTGCTCAGCTTAGTGTAGTGCTCGCTCATACGTGTAATTGCCTTCAGATCCTTCATATCCTTCAGTGCATAGCCTAGTCTTTGCATTAATACAAGACCAGTTAAAGAGAACTGAGGCTTCTTAGACTACCTTCTCATAGAAGCCTAGCGTTAAGCCTCTAGCTAACACTGTCTTAGCATACGCCTCTGCTGCTGCTTCAGTCTTGAAGGTTGTCTCTACTTCAGCCCAGCCAGGCATGCCCTTGACCTTCTCCACTACTACCCATCTGCTGCCCATCACATTCACCTGCCCTACCCTGCACCCTACACTACTTAAAGCTTCTACTCACAACTACCTCACCCAACTAAAAGTGGCGCTCCCGCTTCCCAAGAAAGACTAGAGGCAGAGTACAACGTATAGCCCTAGTGTCATATAGATATTGTGTTGGGATTTGGCATTGTATGAGTGCTATGTTGGAGCCATAGATAAAGTATACTTCTGTCAAAAACTTGCGTATATTATCAAGAGTATATCGTGTTATAGTATAGTATTGGATAGGTATTATGTTATGGTGTTTATAGTAGTTATATCCATGTTTATGTTTCGTTGCATTTGTTTTTCCAAGCGCAAAATTCATCGCATCTCCAACAGAATTCTCGTGGGGGCGGTATATTTGTTTCTACGCATTTTTTTAATTGTTTGGCTCTCTGCACCGTGTTTGCGAATATACTTGGATCTTTGTTTACTGTGAATGTTTTATCTGTGCTTCCTAATCCTAACCTGTTTTTTCCATTTATCAATATTTCTTTATCTATGTAATCTATCATGCCAAAGTCTACGTTAAGTGTATTCATGTAGAACTGTATTTGTTTTTCATGTTCCTTCCTTGGCTCTGTTAGGTCTATGGTTGACTTTATTGATTTGATTTCATGTATCACGAGGGAGCCATTATTATGCTGGCAAAGTGCGTCTAGTCTTCCATGTATTTCTATTTCATTGGTTTTATAATAGCACGGACTTTGAGTTAAGATAACGTTTATTCCAGTTGTGCTTCTAAGAACTTTGATATACCAATCTTCTATCATTTTTCCTGTTTCAAATATTCGTAAAGTGTCTAGGCTAAACACTTGTGGGTCTGTGATGGAGAAGTATGCGTTTCTTAGACAATCCTTCACTGTTTCGGTAACGTAAAGTAAACCACTACTTCTCTTCTTAGCCTGTTCATAGCTAAGATAATCATCAACTAAACCCATATAGAAGACGTATGGTTAATATCATATTTAACCTTAATTACTTAAATTAATATAATGCCTTATTTATTTTATCCGGCGTTTCCTTCTGCACCGCCAACAGACTGTGCTGCGGTTAGCATATCTACCTGTTCCTATACAGCCACATACTGCACAGGGAATAGGTGTAAGTGGTTGCTTGGATAAGTTACGGCGTATCTCTGCTAACTCATGCCGATTGAAATGTTTCATTATTCTTTCTCAGTTAAGGTGATATAGTGTTTTATCCATTTGATCCGTATCTGGATAGCTCTGATCTGTTTCTCTGTCTTTGCCTCTCTTAACTCCTGCTCCGCAGCATCTAAGTCTCTAAGCCATTCAGTGTGATGTTGCTCTCTGCGTTGATTATAGAACTCTAACGACTTATTCACTTCCCATTCCACCCTCCTTAGACAAACAATAAACCCATGCAAGAACTATAACAAAAACTAAAAAAACGATAGAGGTGTTATCCATTAGGCTTCCTCCTTCTTTGGGAACAGGTAAACCAAAGCAGCACCAACAACTATGCTGACAATCTCCCATTTGGCAGCATAGATAGCCGCAAATGTGGTTGATAGAATAACTATGAAAGCGACTACATTCTGGGTACTTGCCTTATCCTTCCAAGTCTTCTTTACTTCACTCACCATGTTTCACCTCCTATTAAGATAATAGAAACGCCCTCGTCTTCCCAAAATCCAAGGAATGAAGTTCATTATCTTTGCCACAGCGTTACCCCGTTGACACGGAGAAGGTTGTGGCTCAGGTTCGGGGATAGGACCATTTATTTCAACTCTATAGTATTCACAGAATATCGTTGGTTCATCAACTGCCCTAAACCATCCCTCTTCACCATATTTATTAGAGAGAGATTGTTCACCCCACTCAACTCCCCAACTATTCCTAACTTCAATCCATCCCTCAGTGAAGTTCTTACCAAAACAACCAACTGCATGATAACCTATAATAGGATCAAAATCTCCAAGTGGATGATAGATTCCCCCGGCATAGTTCATGAAACTCTGATACACAGCCATAGCTATGAAGATCGGTCCCTCTCTCATCGCTACATCTCTCTCTGCTTGTGTGGTAAGTTGTTGCCATGAAGCTATCTTTACTCCGTCAACCCACCACTCACCACACCTCCCATCTCCACAGGAACTATTTGTTCCCGAAGCGGCGTTACCATATGGACAGCACTCCTCAGTTGCGATGCCATTGTTCTGTGCATAGTTAAGAGGCGCTTCCATCGTGTTACCATCATTACACTTGCCTCCGCTACAGAAGAACAAGTCCTTCTCTGATAACTTGATCTGTTTACTATATTTCTGGAAGTAACGAGCCTCAATTACACCAGTTAACCCAAAGGCAGTGCAACTACCACATTGCCCCTGATCTTGTATCGGTTGAGCAAGCGAGGTATGATCTACGATATCAACGCTCATCTCTTTACGCCTCCTGCAAGTCTTCGCTGTACCTCAACTGATAGTTTACTTGGATTCGTATCAGTTAACGCGAAGTCTTCATTACCAAATTCAATAACATCAACTGGAACGCCCTCAAGCTCTGTAGGAATCCTATCAGTCTTCTTTAACAATTTGAGCTTCTTCTTTTCAATAACGTAGACAACGATACTTGGTATACCGGTATCCTTCATCTTCCCAGTAACTTTATCAGTCACCCACTTCGTTCCAATATTAACATTTAGAACATTGGGCAGATTCCTTAATTCAGGGTGCTTCTCAAGCACCGCATATACCTTTTCTATTTCCAACTTATTCACCATTGACCACTATGATATATACCCTGTTTATTTATCGAACCGTGTATAAATCTGTATCTATGAAGGTTTAAATGCTCATACAATCTTTCACGCTCAATATTTCCACAAGTATATAAATCTGTAAGCATTCTATAGAAACGTTGAGAAGAATTATTCACAAGCCCCATAGAGTTAACCTCTTCCCTGATATCTCTCCCCATCATCCACCCTCCATCCTCTTTCAGAACCTTAAGGATAGCCAACTTAAGGGAAACCCTATTATCCTTTCTTTCCGATAAAGTCAAATCCATTTTAACCATCTTTCGGAATCCATCGGTAAGAATACCTGCAATGCTTAGAGTTGGCTTCGTTCACGTTATGCTTTATCTTCTCAACGTATCCCTCATCCTCAAGAACGGTGATGTACTTGCCAACGCTCTTGCCACTTAAACCCCACTTATAATAATCACGTATACACTCAGATATATCCCTAGACAATAATAGAGTGCCACTGTTTTCTTGTAGAGCATCCTTGATAGCCTTAACCTTCCTACGCATCTACAAACACCTGATCATAACAGACTTCATGATATAATTTGGTTCTCTTTCTTCCATTCGCTGTCACTCTAACGGGGATAACTAAGTCTCCAATATAGATTGGTTCTCCGCATTCAAGCCGAGCACAGACAGGATAATTGCCATTCCTAGCATATCTAAACATAGTTTGTTTAGTCATCTGATATAGTTTACCCATATGAGTCAACCATCCTTAATGGTTTACCAATTTTCAATAATTTTTCTTTCCTAGTAACTTCATTCATGATTAATTAACTTCCTTTAATAGGTTCCTTCTTCTTACCACCGAATATCTTGCCATACCCCGGTAGAGACTCATCTATTGGCTCAGTTGGAATATCCTCAACGTTGATTATAGCAGACTTAGTGGATTCAGTCTTAACCTCTGCTTCTATCAAGTCTTGGATGGGAACATTCTTAATAGTGACAACGGGTGCAACGGTATACTTCTCCGCAAGTCTCTTCATAGGTTCCAACGCGCCATCATGCTTCACCGTATCAAGAGTGATGATGGGGCCAAGTGGAGCGTTAGGAACTATGACTCTACTAACCGTAGGAGTGGTGTCTTCCTTCTCCTGAACATCAACTTCAACGTTATCCACGCCTATAACTGGAATGTCTTCGTATACAACCTTCTCTTTACGCCTAACTAAACGATGACTCATATTAATTCATCTCCTTTAATTTCCTATCAGAACCAATGTAATTACCTTCTATAGCAACAACACCATCATAACATAAAATTCCACTAACGTTATTAAAAGTAAAAAACCTATCATTAGGCATTTTTAAAGAAGTTGATGGTGCAAGTATTTTTACGTTTCCTTCAAAAACACAACCCGTTGTTCCACCATGTTCATTATAAATCAATGTAATATCACCGTGGAACCATAAGTCCTTAATTATGCCTCTATCCCCAAGTTCTATAAATCCGTTAATATCCCTCATTTCTTCAACTCCTCTATGAACTTAATGCGTTGATTCACCTTATTAATCTTATCCTTGCGCTCATCTTCATCCCCACCACTAACCCATTTTGACACGTCACTGGTTCTAATATCATTTCCATTGTCTCTACGAATATGTCTAGCACCATCAACCTCATTCTTAATTTTACCAAGCCTACGCATAACTAGGTCAAAGTTCCTACAAGTATTAATAGCGTTCTTAGACTCACAGTATCCCTTAACTTTGCCTAAGTTATGGATTGTGTTAAGAACGAACTCAGAGATAGCACATCTATCAACCATATCTATCTTCATGATATCTGATGGAGTTGGGTTCCTATCAGTTCCTTTAACGGGTTCACCTGACACAGTTACACCTAACTTAATTGCTAACCTAGCATCTTCAACAGTCCACTTCTCCTTTACAGCGCGTTCAAGGAGAGACAACTGATAGTCTGGTCTAGCCGTAAGTACCTCATCTAGTATAGTAGGAGATACATTATTATTTTGTATGAAGCTCTTAGCTGGTAGACCAAGATTATTACGTTTAAGTATACGCGATACCTTGCTTAAATCCATGCCAACAGACTTAGCATAATCAGTCATGCTGAGTTTACTATCTTGATAATCAGTAAGGTAATGCTCTGCTTCTCTCACCAAGTCTGTCTTAGTTCCACGTATCTTAACGCTTCTAACATAGGAACGAAGATCAGCGTCACTGAGTTCTTGGAAGTCCACCCACTCAGAGGGAACATCTTTATAACCTATACTCTTAAGAGCCTTAATCTTCCAGTCTCCGTCAATAACTTCAAACTTGTCTTTCTTATACCTTACAACGATTTTATGCCGTATACCGTTCTTCTTAATGTCCTCCACTAAGGCATTGAACTCATCGTCCTCCATAACATTGAAGTTCCAAGGATTAGAGACAAAAAGGTGGATAGGATAGTTTTCCATTTGTATCAATACAAGACCTCAGATTATACGAATGCGTTGAACGTGGCTATCTTAGTCTTAGCATCAAGCGTAGAAACCTTAAGTCCGGGTAACGGATACACGCCTATACACTGCACCTCGTATCGTCCGGTGGGAAGATTCCATTTACCATCCTCAGCCTGACCCATTATCTCCCTATCCTTACCATACACTATGGCTGTGGTTCCACTACCGAATTGCTTCTCGTATCCTTCGGGCAACCATATCTTTATGCGATTAACAACGTCTTGTTCGTCACAGAGGTATGCGGGAGTGCCCTTCCTGTTAGCCCACTCTGGTCTAACACTGTCAATCACTCCACGTATGAATACGATGCGATTATACTCATTGCCATGTTTTATTACGTGGTCTGCCAACATATCTATTTCACATACCATATGACCTATTGCTTGTATAAATGCATCGTGAACTTTATATGTTGGTTCGGTTTCCTTCTTGAACACTGTCTTGGTTTCCTCTGCTATGGATGCACCTACACTGAATCCTTCAACGGTTTCCTTAACGTTGCCCCATGTCTTCACAGGAATAAAGTTGTGGTCCGGGAACTTAAGTGATTTATACCATGACTCAGCGACAGCAGAGTTAGTGGTGCTAAACCTAGAGTAAACGAATGTATCTTCCCCTACTCTACGGAATATTCCATTTAGACTCATCTCGCATGGAATATCTACGCTTTCAAGTGGATCATTCAGATGAGGATTATCACGCCCAAATACACTACTACGATAATCAAGTAATACTCCTGTTCCATCAACGTATCCAGCGTTCTCAGCAGCGCGTTTACCATTATCCTTAATATACTTGGCAACGAAGTCCTTCATCTCATGCTTCTTGTCACGGTACTGTCCCGGTCCAATAAGGAATCCCTCTAACTCACATAACGCACTAGTCCTCTTAGATACGGTAGCAGTGTCAATTACTCTGCCATACTTGTTCTCAATCTTAAGTTGAGTTCTAAGGAATGCGGTGTGCTCAGGATCAGTTAAGTCCTTCTCATCCTTAAGCAATGTTAACTCCATATTGTATAAACGTTCAATATCGCTTATCTGAAGCGCGTACTGCGTTGCCTTCTCAAGGAACTTCTTCATATATTCCTCTTTACTCATTTTACTTCACTTTGAATTAACTTTTATTCCTATCCATGTATCAGATATAAAATCATGTACCCTATTACATGTTATCGAATTATTCTTATTCTCTATTTCTATACCTTTTGGACTAATATCGCAATTATGAATTATTGAACAGTTAGGATAATATCTGAGTACCCACCAAACCATCCGTATTTTTTCCATGATTCTCATTTACATCACCTCCAATATTCTCTTAGCTACATTATCCCGTAGACCATCAATACTCCTACAGAGCACAGATGAATCCTGTAAACCTATCAAGTCAGAGAAGTCATACTTCTCCAATATGCGTTCACTTAGAACGCTACCTATACCCTCAATGTTCTGCAACATTAAACTCCTAACCTCTTCGGGCTTAACAGCCTTCCTAACAGCAGCACGGGGCTTCTCACCCTTCTCCTTGCCGCTGAAACGATTATACAACTCCACTATCCTATCAGCAGAGTCATACATATCTAAAGTTTGGATGAAGGGTATCTTCCAACCTAGAAGAGTACCATTCTCCAGTGTCCGTATCATCTTAACATCGGAGTCATTCAGAAGACTCTTATATATCTTCTTATCCTTCCTAACATTCCTATACGTGTTAAGAGGATCACCCTCAACTAAAACAATGGGGGTTGGATACGTATCCTTTAGAGTCCTAATCTGATTCCAATATCTTCCATCATAGACGCTGCCTAGCAAATCACAGAGTTCCTTACGCTCTAGCCCTACTTCTGAACCGAAGACATAATCGGCTATATCAAGACGCTTAACTTCAACATCTTCTATGCTTTCTCTGACTCTATTAATTATTTGTAAGGGTTCTCTGTCGTCCGCCCAGAGCATTCAAGTCACCTTTAACTTTGTTTCGCTTTCATCTTGCTTAATATATCCAATTTGTTCCCAGACGAAATGAATGTGATTTAAGACTATTTCAAGGAACATAAAATATTCTTCATATGTTAACCTTATCTTTTCATGCCCCTCAAGATGAGGTAAACCTATTGCCTCTGTAACGCTGATAGCCATACGTATATCATCGATTACTTGTTCACGGATAGTTTTATCCATATCCAGCACCTATATCAAATTTTGATGAGTTCTTATAATTAAACTCTAAGTATTGAGGACACTTAAGACAAACATCATCAGAGTTCTCTATACCTAAACTAATCTTATCACACCAGATTATACTCTCAGAGAATGGGCATGGTGTAGGTAACTTCGTGATAATTTCTTCAGTAGTCCAAGGTTCAGTAGTCAAGTATTATCTCCTAGAACTCTTCCACGCCACGGTCACTTATAATGAATTGGCAACTGCCTTTAGGAAGCCAACTACTATCGGCAAGATTAGCCTCGTAGACGTCTGTGCTCTTTGCCCCGCCTTTAACCTGATTCAGACTAAGCCAAGTATTAACGTTATGCGCTACTAATGTACCACCATAGGGATAGTATTCACTCTGATAACGCATCAAGTCTCCCTTAGTACCAGCATCATCGGGTGTTACACCAACCTGAAGCGTAAGCAATATAGCGGCATTGAACTTCTTACCCATTTCCTCTAAGAAGTCTAAGTGTCTGCCAAACTCTTGAGCACGTTCTGGGAACATCTCTCGTCCACTAAACGCCCTACGGAACTTAGCACAGAAACTATCGACAACGATTACTCCTACATCCCAGTTGTTCTCTATTGCCTTCTTTGCTAGGAACTCATATCCTCGGAACTGAGCGTAGACAGTACCAACTTGTAGAGCGGGATATAGGATTACTTTGTCTAAGTCTATGTCAACCTTAGTAGCCTTAGCTATCTCAATGAGTCTATCAGAACTAAATGTATTAGATTCGGTTTCAATGAACAGAGCATATTTGCCATCAGCCACACAATTAACGATAGCAGTGTTGCATAGTTGAGTCTTACCCGTGTGGAACGGACCGAAAAGGCCATATGTTGACATTGTTCTCCATCCTCCACCAAGCAGTTCATCAAGTTTAGATGAGCCGGTCTTGAATGTTCTAAGGAGACTCTTCATCTTCACTCCGTATTCTTTAGCAGTGTATATCGTGGTATCTTGGAACGCTAGTTCCTTAGCACTGTTAATCATCTCCTTAGCTGCTTTGACACTACAACCAAGGATACTAGTTACTTCCTGTGGACGCTGAACACTAAGTTCATCGACGGTAGATATACCACCACTAACTAACTTCTCTGCGGTTTTAGGACCGACACCAATTACTGACTCTAAACTCATTTAGTTTTCCTCCATATATCTAAACGGAATATCAATTAGTTCTGATGGGTCATTCAATTTTTCTGTATGTTTCCATGTCTGCGGATATCCATTCATTACCCAAAACGATGTTATTTGATGGCATTCAGCACAGAAATAATGACCTTGATAATTTCGTTCAACTTTAGTAACCCTGCCACATTCATGACAATATGTATGTGATACTTTGAAAAAATCAAGTTTTCTACTTCCGAGAAGACTGCTAGTTAAATCACTCATTTAGTTTTCTCCTCACCCTTTTATAGTTTCACCATTCGGTGTAAAGCATGAGAACTCATCTAGTAGTCCCCGTAACGGTGAACTTAGTGGAATCCCACTTACGCTCACAGTTCAAACCCGGATTACATGAAGTCTTACCGTAGTGGGGGCAAGACTTGATATAACATATTACGCACATAACGCTAGTCTCCTAAACTAAGGGTTCCATAAGGAATATTTATGCTTTTGTATTGATACAAAATCATTAACCGTCTTTGATGAAATCAATCAGATGCGGGCATGGATAAACGAAGTGTAAGAGAATGCTTCTATTTTTCTTGTCTATCAACAGAAGTGCGCCACCTATATCTGGTTGAGTGCGTCCATAGAGCCGAACCTTATCACCTAATGGGTACCATGCTTGCCACGCTGGAAGTTGAACACCATGAATATCAGGATAATCGATGTGCAAAAACTTATGTAGGTGCCCACGTATGAGATAATCAAACTTCGGTATCTTACCCTCCAGCATAGCTACCTTCGCAAACAATAATTCCCTGTCAATAACACTTGCTGGATAAATCAAGGCACTTGTCGCCGCATGAGCGCAATTCAACACCTTCTTCGTGCCACGTAAACCAATATTAGCAACCTTACCTTGGAATACTGCTTCCTTCGCTTCTGGTTTAAGTCGTCTCACGAGTTCTCGATGAATCCTAAAATTCAATACTTCATGATACTTTGTCCCACTGAACTGGTGATACGTCCTATTCTTCACAAGAGGCTTCATGAGAACTTCGCAGGCATCAAGTTGGTAGTCAATATCGGGAGTAATAGTATCTATTCCACCTTCAAAGGGGTTGCATCCCTGCGTTGCGTCACCGAAATGAATTACTGTATCAACTTTAAACTCATCACACACTCCTAGAAACTCATACCAACTCTTGAGAAGTGTTTTCTGTCCCGCATTGATTCCCGCAGATAAATTGTTTCCTTCCTTTGTGTATATTGGTTCATCAGGCCATACGGCAATATTTGATCCTACATGGGTGTCAGAGACTAAAGCTACACAGCGTTCAATGTTATCTAAATTAATAGTATTACCACTCATCCCTCAGTTACCTCAAGAAGTTTCCTTAAATAATCTTCATCTAGTTTCGTTTTTATTCGTTGACTTCGTGTCTTTAATCCCAAACTATATGCTTTTTTCTCAATTGCAGTTCCAGGTCTCTCAACAAAAACCTTAAGAATATCCTCATAACTGATTTCCTCTTTATCCCAGAGTTGCTTAAGAACATCTTCTTCTTGTTTACTCCAGAACTTACCCATTTACCATACACCACCATTAATCCTAGCTTTGCAGATATCAAGAAGAATATTTGCATCGGGACGAATAGAATCCTTAACGAAGTACGCCCCATACTCACCAGACTTAGATAATTGAACCATAGAACGCATAACACTTAACGCCTCAGAGCTACCAAGTATCTTACGTCTATACATCGCATCGTAATGGCTGCCACTCAGAGAAAACTCAAGTGCCCTACTCCTAGCACCAAACCTACGTAGGAGATCATTGAATCTTCTAAGCGTGTCTTCTGGTGGTTGAAATAGTTTATTCGTGGATGGATAAATTATAGGAGTCCTATCCTTCTTAGGAACATGCAACATCTTCTGTCGTTTCTCTATCTCCTTCGCCTCCTCAGGAGATATAACTTTAATCAAAAACCATGCTACACCTTGAATCCATATACAACGCCTAACCCTTTTAAGTCTTTCGATGAATCGTAACATATTAATAGTTAATTCGGTATAAGTGTCTTGTAATGATACCCTTCAAGAAAATAGTTGAGCACCCAGACAAAGAACAGATAGATAGATGGCTCAAGGAAGATTACTCAACTAGGAAGATAGAACAATGGCTTTATGATAAGTACCCCAACCCAGATCAGGAATATCTTAGACCATCTCAGCGAAATATATATGGCTACAAGATAAAGGTGCTGGGCTTAGAAACTAAGAGATCAAACAAAAACGCTATCAAAAGCAAGACTCAGAAGGATATGGATAAGCCTTTGCGTGATGATGAATCTGATATAAGTACAAAGATAATGAGGCTTAAAGGCTTAAATGTCAATTATCAGGAACCAAAGAAAGTTATAACCGAAGCACAACTGATGTCATGGTTGAACGGGTTAGAAGGATTCAAGACCTTCGTTGAAACAATGATTGTTGAACGTGGTAAACATGTTGAGTTGCAAGACTATCAAGTAGAGATGGCGAAGCTCTGCATGGATAATGATAGGGTTATATTCAATACGGGCGCGCAAGTGGGTAAGGATTTTCATATACAGAACTTTACTCTACACTATGCTATAACTAACCCTAATAGTCTTCAGATGATTGTAGGCGCAACGGCTTCACAGACTATAGAACTTATGAATAGAAGTCTACGTGCATTGATGTCCTCTGAGGATATGCTTAACTCAGTAAGGAAGACACTGCAAGTTCCACAAGCACAGATAGAGTTTAAGAACAATGCTAGAATACTTTACCTTACTGCCAAAGGTCTATTAGCCGGATTCACTAGAGTTGACGTAGTATACGTTAACGAGGCAAGAGACATTAATGAGGATGAAGTAACTAGGATTAGTCCTCTGCTTGGTATAGGTGGTGGAAAGTTATTCGTCTTTAGCCGTCCTAGATTCCGTAGAGGATACTTTTGGGAGTGTTATAACAATCCATATTTCAAGAAGATGGATATACCAACGGTGATGAATAAGTATTATAACTTGAAATCATACGCTGCTGATGAAGCAACGTTGTCGCCTGAACTATTCAAGATAGAATACTTAGCACAGTTCGCTGATAGTGGAAGTTCATACTTCAGTGAAGAAGCCATTAATGCTTGTAGTAGAGGAGACTATGACTTTAGGGGTATGGGTAACGCTGAACCAGAGTATGCTTACTCTCTTGGAATAGATTGGGGTAGACTTAGAGATAGTTCAGTCCTAACGGTGATAGGACAACATAAGCAAACCAAGAAGAAGAAACTATTCCATATCAGGGAGTTCTCACCTGAAAGTAATTCACCTGTAACATTTGAGCACCAATTCGCATACATTAGGTTGCTAGATGCAGCATATAAGTTTGACTACATTCTACCTGAACGCTCAGGTCTAGGTATCCCTCTATGTGAGAGGTTAGTGAATGAATGGAAAGAGAGTGGCAGACACCCATCCATAGTTAAGCCATATGATAACATGAGTTTAGAGGCTAAGTTAACCATGTACGACGAGTGTAAACGTGTCTTAGAGAAGGATAATGAGATACAGTTACCTAGAAGCGCATTCAAACTCATAAACGAGTTGAAGTTAACCAGCTTCGGTGCAACTCAGAAGGGGCAGATAAAGATTGAACATGCCACCACAGACGACCATGCGGATTCACTGTGCCTAGCACTTATAGCATTCAAGAAGCCATTCAAACCGGGAATAGCGGTTATTAAGAGAGAGAAGTTATGGCATTAAATCTTACATACACTTATCTAAATGAGTAAAGGATATAATTCAGAGAGTCATGTCTAACGGTAAAATAATTAGACGAGGAGTATTAAGACCAGTATCAACCAAGGCTATTGAGAACTTACCATTCTATAAGCGTTGGAGTATTAGGCTTCTTGATTCATTGAACTTGATTGAGAAGAGCAGGCAACAGGTTCCAGCGTATGTTATTGATACTGGGTTCAAGCCTCGTTTGCCCGATATAGATTACGGTGAGATATGGAAGGTATATAAGACTCATTGGCTTCTACGCCAGATATCTAGGGCTATCAAGGGAGAGGTACTTAACGCTGAGAGAACTGTTGTGCCTCGCTTCAAGAAGAAATGTACCAAGTGTGGCAAGGAATATAAGAACTCAGCCATAGAGAAATGTGATATCTGTGAAGGTAAGAAATTTGATAAGCCTGATATTAAACAATATATTAAGGCTACCGAGTTCATTAAGAATCCATCCGAGGGTAGGAACTTAATAGAGTTTATACGTAGCACACTTGACTATGACTTAGCGATAGATGACTTTTACTGGGAAGTAGTTTACGAGTATGATGGTGAAAGTAAGACTCCTAAGTATATTCGTGTAGTTGATGGAATAACCATTCTACCATCAATGAATCAATACGGAATTTTAGGCAGTGACGAATATTTCTGCGTTCTGTGTTATGAGGAGCAACAGACAGAGTTAAAACAGGATGTGTATGAGAAATATGATCCCATATACAGTTTTAATAAAGGCATCCCCAAGTGCAAGAAATGTGGGGGAGAGATGGTTCAAACTGCTTACTATCAAACAGTTGGTGGTAAGGTAGTTGCACGTTGGGCTGAGGATGAGATGATATATGGTTCTAGTTCAAGGATTGACCCAGAGACACAGGGTAATAGTAAGATACTTCCATGTATAAAGCACTTGTATATTCTTGACTTCATGGACGAGTATAACTATCAAGTCTACTCTCATGGCGAAGTAAGTAGCCTATTAGCGTTCCCCGGGCTAGATGATACGGCTGTTCAGGACTTAAAGAATAGGTTTGAGTCAGAGATTAATTCTAATAAGAGAGTGGATGTTCGCACAGGAGATAAACTTAGAGGCTTAGAACTGTTAACAGCGTTCATCGGTATAGAGGATGGGAAGGAACCTGTTAGGATACCGCTGATGGAGCCGTTAGAGAAGCTACAATCACTTGACTTCTACCGTCTTTACGTGGAGAAGGTTGCGGGTGTATATGGTGTGACTCCAGTGTTCACCTCTACTACTACATCAGAGAATGGTGTAACTGGCACTAGACCGGAGATAGATGTTCAGAACCGTGTAACTAGAGGATATATAAATGACATTGCCACACCATTTAACGATGTCCTTTTACCAATATTTGGTATCACTGATTGGGTTCTTGAGTTCGGTAAGATAGAGAGTAAGGACATGCTTAGGGATGCACAGATTAAACTTACTAATGCTCAGGCAGTGAATATACTTAGAACCGCTGGATTCGATGTGGATGTTCTTGAAGATATGTCTGATTACACTGTATCTGAGAAACCATCTAAGGAAGTGGAGGCTGGTAATTCTAGGTTAGTGAGTGGTAGGCTTCCACAACAGCAATCAGATGGAGCACCAACTAAGACTATGGCTACTGGAACAGAACAAGGTGTACCGATACCTGAACCGGAGGATAGAGAGAAATGATGGATGAACGATTCAAGTTAGCTAGAAAGAATACTATAAGGTCAAGGGATACACTTAATATTCTTGATAGAGATAGTAGACCAACTCCTCAAGGTAAAACAATGTTATGGGGTGCTAGACCAACTAACCCATCATACTCATGCAGAGAAGGCAGTCATGGACCATTCACTAACGTAGTGTTTCAAGGGTTCCCTGCTAGAGTATGCAGGAAGTGTGGCGCATTACAGGTTCTGCACATCGTGAACAAAACGATTACGAAACGTGAACTTAAGAATGATTTTGCTGGTAGAAAGTTGTTAGGTGAAATGGACGCTTCGTTTATGAGGGGTGTGCTATATGTCTAGGATAAACAAGTTCGTTGATAAGATAGACTTCGATAGCAATCCATCACTTGTGCCCAATACGGATGCTGGTAATCTTAAACTATACTATGAGTTATCCCTGATACGGGACAGCTATGAACTTAAGTGCAGAGATGACAACGCTGGCATTCATAAATCGTTTGACGAACATGTGGCTTATTACCTATCCATTGTTAAGGAGATGGAGATTAGGAAGCTATCTATTCCACGTAGAGAGAAGTCTGCAATAGAGAAGGCAATATCTAAGTCCATGACGGCACCTACAACCGTGCCCGATATTAAGCCGTCATATCACTGCGTTCACTGTGGAAACAAGTTAACGGAACACGGAATGGTTGAAAAGGTATGCGAAGATTGCTATGGCAGACAACCCGGATGGAGTTTACTTCATGATCCAATTAGCAAACCATTCGGTCCCTTCCTAGATTGGGATTCCTGTATGGCTCACATGACTAAGCCAAAGGAGAGTGGGGGTGGTGGATATGATACAGAGACGGCTAAGAAGGTATGCGGTAAGATGCAGAGCGAGTTAGGAGAAAAGAAGTCCAGCGATGTTCACGTTCATCTTAACTCAGATAAAGTTAAGAAGGTTGAAGAACTAGAAGACGAGTAAACTATTTTCTATGCGCTATTCTCCAAACCGTAGTACGTGATACAACGCCACAGCTTAAACAACAATCTATATTCCCTATATTTTTTATATAAATAACGATAGAATCCATATTTCTATATATTTCTATAATGGTTATATAGGAATAGTTATATAAATTTCACTCCATATATATTAATATGAGTAAATTAAATCGTCGTAGAGAAGCAACAAAACGTTATGCTCATACAGAGAAAGGAAAGTCTATGTATTCTAGAGCATTAAAGAAATATTATAAAACCGAAAAAGGAAAAATAGCTCTTTCAAGAGCATATAAAAAATACATAAAAAACCTTAAAGAAAAGGCGTACACTATTCTTGGAGGAAAATGCGTTAAATGTGGTTTCTCTGATCAGAGAGCGTTACAGATAGATCATATAAATGGAGGGGGAAACAAAGAACGTGATTCTGGAATCAGCACAAACCAATATTATGTTAGAATAATACATGGTTCAACGGATTACCAACTTCTTTGCGCCAACTGTAATTGGATTAAGAGAATAGAAAATAACGAAGTATCTAGTAAATACCGACGTTTGAAAACTACTATATAGATAAGGGAACGGTTATGTATCTTTGGTGTCTTCTATATATATGAATGTCTTCTAACACTAGCGTAGTCCCTAAATCAAATACCCTTGATCTACCTAGTGGCAAGTTCAAGTTGTCTTCCCCAGATAATATGTCGTTTAAGGTTATAAAGACTGAGGGCAACCGATATATCGCTGGCTATGCTAACGTTGCTGATATCGTTGATTCTCAGAATGATATTATGCCCGTTCACGTACTGAAGGAGGCGTGGGAGAAGTGGAAGAGCAATCCTGAGTTCTGCATACTTAGTCTACTTCACTCTAACATCCCATTAGCCAAAGTTGTGTTTGATCCCGTTCAAGACAGTGATGGAACTCTGTATAGAAGTGGCGTAGATGAACGTGGACTCTACATAGTTGCTAAGGTACGTGATGATGTTAAGATAGCTAACGATGCATGGCAGAAGATTGAAAGTGGGGAACTCAGAGGGTTTAGTATAGGTGGACAGAATGTGATTCCTCCAGTTAAAGAATGTAAGGATGGTATATGCCGTAAGATTCCACAGAAGATTGAGTTACATGAGGTGGGTATAGTGACTAGACCGGCTAATAGAGTATCATTATTCACGGTGTTAAAGGATGATTCCTTGCTCAGACTCAGTGAGGAATCGAATAAGATTCATGATATGATATTTAGGGAATCCATTGTTAAGGTAAGTAAGGTTCCTGATATTGAGGGCAAGTACCATATCTTCGTTGACAGCAAAGAAGACTGCCCAATGAAGAATATGGTTTCAATGGAAATTGAACAGTTTTGTATTAATGCAAAGATTGATTCATTCAAGGTGGTTAAGGAGATGGATTCAACGGTGGATTGGATACCACTCTTTGACCTTGCATTGTTAAGACCCTTCACCATCAAAGGTGATGAGTCCTTGACGGAGGATAGTGGCACGGTGGCTTCAACCCTATCCCCTACGGATAAGCCTATAGTGAGTGAACTCACAATGTCTGAAAAGAAGGACGAGAAGAAAGAAGGTATGTCAACCAAACAAACTGTAGACCCAATACAAGTCAAACCTGAAGAGGTTAAGTCTGAGACATTGGTTCCTGTTGAGAAACCAGTGGAGGCTATTGCTCCTTTAACGTTGGAGACTTTAGCCGCTGATATTGCTTCCATCAAGGAACAGATTGGTAAACTTGCTAAGGCTAACGAAGACTTAGAGAAGGCTAAGTATCCTTGGGATCAGTGTATAAGTGATCGTTTAGCTGATGGCTACAGCCAAGAGAGGGCTGAAAAGATATGTGGAGCCATCAAAGCTGGAACGATTCGCCACAGTGCTACTAAGGAGGATATGGATAAATTCATAGAGTCTGAGATTGCTAAGACTGATATTAAGAAGGCTGAGACTCCTAAAGTTGAACCACTACCTGAAGTAAAGGTTGAGGTGAAACCAGTGGAGGTTAAGCTCCCTGAAGTTAAAGTGGTAGAGCAACCAACGATAGTTCAACCAGTTACACCTCCAGTGGAAGTCGCTCCAGTGGTGGAACCAATAGAGCCAAAGATAGTTCAGAGAGGCAAATCAGTGTCTCATGAGGAACCTAAAGCAGAACTTGATTTGTTAGGTATCTACAAGATGAAATGGAGTGATATGCCTAAAAGGAGAATGGTATAAGAAATGAGTGTACCAACGTTTAGAACCATCGAGGAGATGGAGAAGTATTTCTACGGCGATTTAGATCCATCGCTGTTCAAGAAAGCATATGACACATGGCTAAGTTCAGATACAGGACAATGGCTTAAGCTTTGGGGTGCTAAGGTCTGGAGTCAAATAAACTATGAGCAGAACGCTTTCGCTGTTGTACCAAAGGAACCTTGGGTGAAGACTGGTTGGCGGTTAGAAACTGCTGCTGGCTTCACCTTCCCTAGCGGAGGAACAGCTACAGGTACTGCAACTACAGCTGCTGCTGTACCTGGAACTCTGCACTCAACTATCGCAACGGTAGAAGCTCCATTCAAGCACGTAGTCCATTCATGGAGCGCAGACGACTTCGCTGTACAGTCAGCGGATGTAGATGATAGTCTACCAATCGAGTATCGCAGAGAACAGACTGGTAAAGCACATGCTAGAGCGATAAGTGCATACCTAATACAAGACACTGATACACCTGCAAGCACAGGCTTTGAGTCTCTTGACCGTGTAGCTAGTAATGCTGCTGAGTCAACGACTGACTATTATAGTGCTACAACTGACCCAGATATCTATAGCTACACTAGGGCTAGTGGAGCATACGATGCTAAGGTAAGTGCTGCTGGTAAACTAGATGCTAATCTACGTGACTTAACCGTTACATTGATTGATACCGTATGGCAAGATGTTACTAAGGCTGGTGGTATGCCGAAGGTGCTGCTTACCGGATACAACACTACTAGGGTATGGAACAGCCTACTTGAAGCAGAACGCAGGTTCAACGCTATGCAGATAGCAACCTTCGTTCCAAGGTTCAATGGTGCTGCTGGTGTCCAACCCGGTGTAGAGGCTGGATTCGCAGTGGCAACTTACTTTGGTGTACCTATTATCCCATGCCAAGACTATGATTCAAGCATCGCTACTGCTAGAACCAATGAAGTTGCTCCTATACTATACTTAGACACTGACTTCATACGATTCGCTGTCAAGCAGCCAACCAAGTACGTTGAGAGTGATGACCAGAACAAGTTCTCTCTAGGTTTCATAGCTCAAGGATACTATGAGACATGGGGAGAGCTACGCTGCTACAACTTTGCCGTGCAGGGAAAGTTAAGAGACCTTAAGTAGGATGACTATGCGATGACCATAACTTATGTACTATCAGCTAAAGGAATAGAGGGCAACCATAGGGCGAACTATGGTTTCGTAACATATGCTTCAGGAGACTCGGTTGCATACGTGCAGACTGGTTTACGGATGCTGGATAATTTTGACATTGCTTCGCTGAACTCAGGTTCAGTCATCGCTACTTATCCCCTTTCATACCCAGGTAAAGTTGATCAGTCTGGATACGTAACAGTAGTGCTTCACAGTCATGCAAGTGGTGCAGTATTGTGGAGAGCCGTAGGAAAAGTATAAGTTCCCTAGAGGCTTGCAGAGAGCCTGTTTTTTGATCTCTGCGTCAATGTTGAGGTGATGAGAACGTGACAGATGGGTTTGAGGAAGAGATTCAGTTGAGGATGCGTGAACTAGAGAAGAGTTACGCTGTTCAGGAGGCTCACCTACAGAACATCATGGATAAATGTGATGTTCTTTCGCGTTCTTACACCATTTTAAATGAACATCACGTGAATACCCAGAAGACGTTATCCGACCTATGTACAAGGATAGAAACTGTTTATGGAGTAATTAAGTTTGGTTTCCTGATACTTGGAGGCATATCAACTATTCTAGGTATTGTAGTGTATATGAGGAGTATTCTTTAATGTTGGAGGATGAATAGGCATGGCTGGTGGCAAAAGCGAGACTCTATTCTCTGGATATAAGACAACTAATTCGTTGGTGTACAGGCAGGTAGAGGTATTAGGTTATGGGGAGACTAACATTGTTCCCCACTGCGTAACTGGAGGCGCAATATCATTCACAATCAGAGGCTACCCATGCTCATTCGGGGGAGGAGTAATCATTTCTGGAACATCCATTTCACTGGTCAGCGGAAGCGTGGGGTCGGGTTACATGGCTCAGTACTGTGTCTCAGACGCGTATGAGATACTTGATGTAGGTGTGGCTAGTAATGCTACTGATACATCTGGTACGGTGAATGTATATGTTTCACGTAAGAGGAGGCAGTGAGTATGGCTGTTGCTAGTGATAAGAGAAGAGACTTGGATGTTCCTAAGAACGTTCAGTTATACGGAGTGGATTACAGTGGGCACGTTATTCCAATATCCACTGACTTATCTGGAGAACTTAAAGTAGACGTTACTATAGGAGACATTATTGCAGTAGTAAGTGGGAACGTTACTGCGCTTCTATCATCTGGTGAGGTTCATGTAACCAGTGGACAAGTAATAGCTAAAGTATCAGGTGAAGTTGTATCCGTAGCGTCTGGAGCAATTATAGATAAAACACTTCTCAGCGGACTTGGAGTGTTAATCTCGGGGCAGACTATAGCAACTGCAAGTGGAGCGATTATTAATCGTGATCTATTATCAGGATTACAAGTTATCTCTCAATCAGGTTTAGGAGTATTAATTTCTGGACAAGTTGTAAGTCTTCAAAGTGGAACCGTGGTAAAGATAAGTGGAGAAACAATAGTTCAGCGTTATGAAGGACAAGTTCTAACACTGTTCTCTGGCTATGGTACAACTAATACTTTGGTTTACAGTGGTTTTGAATTCCTTACATATGGTGTAACTACTATGCATATAGAGAACCTAACTAATGGAAGTGGGTTATTATATAATGTGAGAGGGGCAACGCAGTCTGGAATGACTGCATACACCCTAATATCAGGTTCACTTGCCTCTGGACAAGTAAAGATTAATACACTTACCGATCCCTATTCATGGGTTGATATAGGATTAGCTAACTTGCAAAGCAACTTCAGCGGAACTGCAATGGTGTATATTGCGAGGCGGTGATTATGAGTCTTATGATAGGTAGTTTAGATCAATCTACAAGACCATATACGTGGCGGCACCAGCCCGATGCGACAATCAGTTTAGCCCCCGTCAGTGGAACACCTTATACAGTGTTAGCGGCAACGGAAGATGTACGAATAATAAGTGTAGATGTAATTTGTACGTGGACGGTTCAGCCTTCGCCACTTGAGGCTCATATTGTATTGGATGGAGTAGCTTATGATCCAGGTTTCGGTAACCCCGTCTCAAATCAGGATTATATGTGGTTTTTGCAGCCATACAATTTGGGTGGTACTTTGGCAGCAACTGGTGGAGATAAACATGATATTAATAAGGCATTCATATTGGAGGGTCAAAACGCCTCAGTCACAGCGGAGGTTACAGGTGGAACGGTTCAGAATCTCTCGGCTAGGGTAAAGTGGGCTAGGTTGCTTCCGACATGATAGACTTGATATGGTTCCTTAAACACTTCTTCCAGCAAGACTACTATCAATTCTATATAATAGTATTAATTGGTTTCATTTATCTTGAAATTAAATTTAGAGGATTGAGGAAGTAGATAAAATGAAGATATTAGATAAATTAAATATATTTAAGAGACTAAGTAATCTTGAGAAAGAGAGTGAAAGATTATATTCTAACATTGAGGACTTAATGGGAGTCTTATCAGCATTAGCAGAGTTCATTGAAAAAGATACGGATGCTAGGATAGCTTTAAATGATAAGATTGAGGCTACTATTAATATAATTGATTTGGATAAGAGAATAATAAGTATGGATGTGGCGTAAATGGACCCAAAGAAAGAGATATTGATGTCAGGTGGATTAACCAATAGTTACGTTAGTAGCCAGACTGCTAGAGTATTGGGTTACGCTAAGTGCTTATTCGTAGTTGAGAATAGAGGGGGAGGTTCAGGTATAGGATACGTGGTTGATGCTACTCCTAACCTAGATAACTCTGTTTCTCCTTGGGTTAACATCTACTCTAGCACGGTTCTATTATCTGGTAACACTTCGGCACTTAAGTTGGAGATGCCTTGGGATGCAGTTAGGATACGTGCTAAGAACTTGGCGGATGATAGAAGTGCAACAATTACGGTATGGGGTAATCGTGATCCGAGGTGAATTGAATGAACAAGACTGATAGAGATGCCTCAGTACCGAGGAACGTTCAATTATACGTTGAGGATACAAGCAATCAACTTATTCCTCTTAAAAGTGATTTGTCTGGACAATTAAGTGTAGATATAACCGTAGGAGATATAATTGCTATAATAAGTGGAGATATTACCGCAAAGGTTTCTGGGGAAACCGTTTCAGTAGCCTCTGGAACCGTTATAAGAAGAGAGTTACTTAGTGGACTTGGTATACTTATTTCTGGTCAGACTGTAGCAATCGCAAGTGGAGGAATCATTGACAGAGGGTTGCTTTCTGGGCTTCAAGTGATTAATCAGTCTGGAATAGGAGTTGTAATTAATAGTGGCGTAGGAGTAACTATACAATCTGGAGTTGTAATAGCTTCCGGTGCTGAGATAATATGGCGTGGAATACAAGTCTCTGGTGCAATTATAGTTTCAGGGTCAGTAATTATAAGTGGATTAGTTGGAGTATACTCTGGTTTAATAGGAGTAACATCAGGAGAAGTCCATATAATCAGTGGAAGTATCGGTGCTCAGATTAGTGGAGCAGTGCAAATCTCAGGAGTGGTTGGAATATCAGGTGCAGTTCAGATATTATCAGGGCAAGTATCTGTAAGTTCAGGTGAAGTTCATGTACTCAGTGGACAATTAATTGCTAAGGTATCTGGTGAAGTCGTTTCAGTAGCTTCAGGACATGTATCTAGGATCATTAAGGGAGCCGTTACCTTAGCATCAAGTTTCTCAAGAGGATCAGGATTAGCAACGTTTGATGATGTTAGTGTTGCGCCTTGGGTTGCGGGAGAAGTCTGTGTTGATGTGACGAGTTCCTATCTTGTAAGTGGGGCATACCTAAATCTGTATATTGAGGGTAAGGATAATACTACTTCAAAGTATAAGAATCTCTTTAGTCACTCAATCACATCTGGTGTTCTCAGTTCCTCAACAGTAGGCACTACTTGGGATACTGTCACGGATATGATATTTGATACTGTTCGTGCAAGACATGATATATCAGGAGCGATTGGTGGTACATTCACTTATCAGATAGCGATGCAGGGGAGAACCTAAATGTCATCTGGCGATCAATATTATCCACCGAAGATACATCAACCCGCATCCTACGTGATATTTAAGGATGGCAACCAGTACAAAGCGCAGAATGGAAACACTGAAGCTATAGACTTTCAAGGTACAGATGCCAGTACTGTGATACAAGCAACCGTAAACGCCATAAATGCCACAGGAACAGCCGCAATAGGAGCACCCGGATCAATATTCATCAAACGATTACCGGGAACAGCCTCCTATGTTATGACTACTAAGATTACGGGAATCTATCCCGGGATATTCATTTACAGCGACGGTGCAAACCTAGATGTAACCGCTATAAATGACACCGTGTTCTATTTCGGTGATGATGCCCGCGACATGACAACCTATACAAACAGAGCCGCGCCAACAATGACCGGGTTGAGTGGCTTCAGGGTAGTCGGAGCCCAGGCGAATACAAGCACGAAACTAGTCACAGCTTCAAACATATCGGAGGATCTGTTCTTCGAGAAGCTCAAGCTCCGATATGTAAATAATGGGATAGAGATCAGGGGTGCATCATACATGCCTACTATAAGGGATTGCAACTCCGAAGCGCAGACGGGCACATTTATCAAACTTACAGCCCTGAATGTTTTGGGATATACCCCTGATGGAGCAGTCATCGACCACTGTGAGACAAGCGGTGGCAGTTCAACAGCTGGCAGTATAGCCGTCGAAATAGTTGAAAGTGATTCCGATGTATGCGAAAACCCATATATCACTAATTGTTGGTTTGAAAATGTGGAAACAGGTATCTATAGCCAAGCTCAGTGGTTACATGTTTCTAACTGCGTTCTCGCACAGAGTGCATTTGCCAATGGTGTGGGCATCCATATAAAAACAGGCACCTTCGCATTATCCGGCGAGAAAGCCATGATAACCAATAATTATATTACAGGCGGCTCATCGGGTTACTGCATACAGATTGAAGGAGCTTACTTAATCGGCAACATTCATGGAAACATTCTGGCAGCCGCAGCTTATGGCATCTACTCTAATATAAGCGAATTCGACTTCTCCATCACTGGCAACGTTTTTACAACTGTCAATGGCATCCATGGCAAACCTACTAGAAGCTCCATCACCGGCAACACGTTCATATGCACCACTAACGGCATAAACTGCTCGGCTGCTAGCAGCTATAATGCAATCGTAGGAAATGTCTTTGACGATATGACGGCCACCATAGCTGGCGCACTCCAGTACTCAATTATGTCTGATAATATTTTTACTGGGGCTGTCTCCATCACAGTTGGTGGTAATAATATAATAAGGAATAATAGAGGTTATTTTACTGAGAAGGATGGAACTGCTACTATTCTTAGTGGTACTTCTAGCATTGCTGTAAATTTAAGTGGATTACTACTCAATATAAATGGTAGTCCATCAACGGTTATAGTATCCGTTAATACATCTGGATACGGTGACAGGTTCTATTACCCATCGAATTACAACAGTGGCTCGTTCACCATTTATACGCCTAATAACACATCAGCAAACGTTCTATTATCATATAGTGCAAAGTATATTTCATAACATCGTTAATCAAGCTTATATATTTTTTATATCTTATAGGAACTAAGGTAATCATAGCATTGGCATGGAATGTTGCTTCTCCTATTTCTAAGATAACGTCTGGTGAAGCATCTAAGGTTAATGTTGATAGAAGCATATTACAATCTTCTACGGTTGCTGGTAGACAAACACGATTAGCAATATTATTACCCCATCTAGGAGAACTGAGTAGTGAATTTGTTGAGAAGATGTGGATACCACTGAAAAGTAGACCTCTTGATTGGTGTGAGAAACAGTTCTATTTATGTAGGGTTCCTAGTCTACCATTGGCTAGGAATATACTTGTAGCTGAGGCACTTAAGAATGATTGCCAATTCTTATTCTGGGTGGATAGCGATATGATAATCGAGAGTTGCCAAGATATTAATGACGCTCTTAAGACGCTTTATAATTGTTTGGTTGAGACAGGCGAATCAATAGTATCTGGATTATATAGGGCTAAACAAGTTCATGGGTTCAACTACGCTATGTGGAAGAAAGCACCACCTGAACTTAATAAGAGAGGATACGTTCATGTCAGCGAATGGAGTGGCAACTGGATAAACGTGGATACTGTTGGAATAGGTGCTTGCCTTATGCGTAGCAAAGTATTTGAGCAACTTAAGCAACCATACTTTCATTGGGAGGAACCTGATTGCGAATCGGAAGATTTCAATTTATTGTCAAAGTGCCGTGAACTAGGAATAAAGATATGGGTGTTCACAGATGTTAAATTTTCGCACATCGGAAATATGGTTTTGGAGTGTCGCCCCGATGAAGTTGAGTGTCCTAAGTGTAAGACTAAGATTCCCATTACGAAGTTTCGTGTTCCTGCGGTTTGAATTATGACTACTGGTTTGTTTGTTACTACATCAGACTTAGACGAAAGTAGCGGAGGCGGTAATGTCTCCATTCATGAGTATAATGCTTTGTCTAAGTTCTGTGACCACGTAGATATCTTAACTAGGAAGGATGTTGGTTCTGAGTTATATGGGTTCCCATTTGCATGGGATAATGCGATATCTAACAAAGTCAATAATTCATACCATATGGTTCATTTTAATGGGCATCCATTCGGCAGAACAATATCTAATCTAAGATACTTCAATGAGGATATTAAGATTGTTAGTAGTGTGCCAGCGCATAATATAGAGGTAAGCAGAGAAGAGCATTATAAGAATGGCATGGATTATGATAGAATGTACTCTCATATGGTTGAACCTAAGACACTTGAACGATACATCACTCAGGATAGGGAAGCAGACTTAATCATATTTCCGGCTAAGATATGCAGAGACTACTTCATGAATAGGTTTAAGTTAACCAACAAGACAGCAATCATACCGCATGGTTGTCGCTTACCCCCTAATTTACCTTCATATCCTTCACATCCTTCAGAGATTATATTCGGTTACATAGGTGCTTTTGGACCAGATAAGGGAGTGAATTATCTTGTTGAGGCATGGAATAAGTTGCCTAAGAGGACTAAGTTAATATTCTTTGGCAGAGACTCAGAGATAGCGAAACACATACTTCCTAAAGACATAGGCATAGAGGTCTATGGACGATACAAAGACTTAGATGAAATAATGCCTAAGTTCGATGTCTATGTTCAACCATCAGCAACTGAGGGATATGCTCTTGGATGCATCGAGGCTGCTGCTTATGGTAAACCAGTCATAGTGTCTAATGGTGCAGGTGCCCACGAAGTATTCACGGATGAAGTGGATGGTTTCATTGTTCCAGCTAGGGACAGTCTTGTATTAATGCAAAAGATGTTATATTTTATTGAAAGACAAGATGAGGTTGTTAGGATGGGTAAGAATGCTTATGATATGGCTGTTCACTGGGATTGGAATACAGTTGAAGGTTTATACATAAAAGCGTATGAGGAATTATTTCAATGAGTATATCCCTTCCTTTTCACCCTACGGATAGAATCTTAGAACTTGGTGGTGGAACTAACTCTCTTAAGAAGCAGGGCTTCAACGTTGTTAGCGTGGATAAGAATCAGGGAGAAGGAGTAGATATAGTTAGAGACTTGGAGAATGGATTCTCAGACTTAGGAGAATACGATGGACTTGTTTCTATTTATTTAGCAGAACATATTAGTTGGCGTAAGATTAAACAGTTCTTTAATGATTGCTTCAAGGTTCTGAAGGTTGACGGAGCAGCAGTGTTCATAGTTCCAAACACTAGGGAGCAGATTAAGAAGTTGTTAGAGAAGGCTGAGTGGGATGAAGGTGATTCTGAGTTCTTGTTTGGTGGACAGGACTACTCTAATAACATTCATAAGACTTTATTTGATGAATCCTATATCACTAAATTGTTAAAGAATGCGGGATTCAATAGAGTTGAGATTAAGACTCATCCGGACCCGAATGCCTGCGACATGATAGTTTATACATGGAAAAGTAACGCAATATCATCTATTATAATAGCCGAGAATAATATAAAAGACGGTGGTTATAACAGATGTGATGAATTAATTCATAAATATCTTAGGGATGAAATCAAAGAGGGTACTCAATGATGAACGAGTTTAGGTGGTTAATTATCTCAGATTATTTTAGGAGAGATTACTTCTTTCAAACAATAAGTATACTTAACTTTGAACTTAGAACAGGTTACAACGTAGATAATGCTCATTGCCTTCACTGGAGTAGGAGAATTGAGTACCCATTCATACTGTCTTCTATCCCATATAGGTGTGACAGAGTTTTAGATATAGGATGCGCTGACACCCCCTTACCGTTCATTCTGTTGAGTAATAAGGTTGATGCCATAGATATAGATAATTTCTTTATCCAGTCATCGAATAATAGGAAGAAACTGTTAAATAATGATAACGTAGAGTTCAGTTGTTACGACGCATCTAATCTTCCATATGAAAATAAAATATTCAACGTTGTGACTTGTGTAAGTACGATGGAGCATATGGATTTTAATACATTTAAGAGTTCTCTGAAGGAGATTAATAGAGTATTGGTGGATGACGGTATATTCTTACTTACTATAGATGTTGTCCCTAAGACTGAGGAATATTTGAAGTACCTTGAAAAACTATATGGTTTAGATACTTCGGTTGGTAGAGATACTGCGTTTATGCCTAGTACGTTTGACTTACCATATATTGGGATAATAATGATGAAACTAGATAAATTAGAGAAATGTTTCAGTGATAATAATGAGTTGTAGATATAGCGATATAGAGAGGTTTTATCCTAGATTTCTTACAGATGATGGAGCAGTAGATGCAGATAGTGAGGTGTTCGCTAAACTATTCAATGAAAAGATAGGTAGTAAAATTTTAGAGATAGGAGCAAACCAAGAACCTCTTTCCATTGCTTTAGGAAACATTGGTTATGATGTTACAGCAATCGATCTCAATCCTTATAACGTTAAATCTTTTTATGATAGAAAGTTTAAATTCATCCAAGGAGATATACTTATTATAAATAACCTTATTTCCTCTAGTTTTGATTCAGTGTTTTGTATAAGTACGATTGAACATATAGGGTTAGGTGTATATGGTGAAGGAAACGTAAGACCAAATGGGGATGTTGATGCAATGAAGAAGATTCATAGTTTGCTCCGTTTAAATGGCAAATGCTATGTTTCATTTCCGGTAGGTGTTTGGGAAATTGATTTACGTGGATGGAGGGTTTATGACCGTGCAAGGATATTCGAGAGGATCATGTTGAATGGATTATTTAAAATATGTAGTTTAACTTACGTAGCAGCGGATTTATTCAATGGACATTATCGTGGAGAACTCATTTCCGAAACAGAGGCATTTAGCCCACATGGACCTGATGCAAGTTGTCTGCTTGTGTTGGAGAAGGTATAGTTATGATTGATGACATATGTATTAGACACCCTATATACATACCTAAAACAGTTTCAAATAATCATAAGTTAAGTATTATTTATATCACTTATAGACCCGGTGGTATGGATGTGTTATGTAATTCATTGAAACGACAAACATATAAGGATTATGAATTAATAGTAGTAGATGATTATCCAAATAGAGATTTAAAAGAATATTTCGATGGCAATGGTATACCTATAACCTATTATGGACCTAGCAAAGAAAAACATTATAAAGATACACCGTTTGGGCAAGTTAATGCGTTTAATACAGGCATTCTTAAGGCAACCGGTGATGTTGTTGTTTTTATGTCGGATTATGTGTGGTTGGAATCTAACTCGTTAGAAAGGTGGAATCAAGTATACAATGTGTTACCTAATACGGTTTTATGTACTGCCCCCGCAATACGGTGGAAATATAAGCATCCTGATAAAATAGGTGATATCTCAGTTTGGGATGAAGATTTTAATGGCGACTTCTCTAAATGTAGTTTCAAAGGATTGAGTGTTACCGGTATATTCGACGCTTTTCCCTTTGATTGGGAATATAGTGCAATGCCTATGTACGCCTTAGAAAAAATGAATGGCATGGATGAAAGATTTGATTATGGATTACAATATTTAACTCAGTTCTTTCCGATTCAATGTAGGATAAATAATTTTAAATTCTTTTTAGACATAGATCATATATTTCATGTAATTGATCATCGAGAATGGAATTTAGGGGGTGAGGATTTATGGGATATAGTGAATAAAGCCAAAAAGATTACCGTATCTCATACATTTGATTTTATTTATGCTTATAACCCAAATAATTTTAATATTAAGGAGTTGAGAGAATAGAGAAAATATTGATTACCGGAATCACTTCTTTTCACGCCGGTCATATAGCTGAGAGGCTTGTTAGTAAGGGATACGAGGTTCATGGTTTAACTAGACACGTATCCAACAGAGACTTAGACATTAAGGGAGTAAACGTTCATCTAGGCGATATACGGGACTATGCTGATATTGAAGAGATAATCATTGATATCAACCCAGAGATTATTATTCACTTAGCTGCTCAGACTCCGGTAGAATATTCATTCACCCATGAATCTGAGATAATGCAAACAAACTTCATAGGAACGGTAAACGTAGCGAAGATAGCAAGGACATTGCCCTACCTAGAAAAGTTCATATTCGCTAACTCAGTAGAGATATATGGCAACCAGAACGTGTTTCCCATAACGGAGAACAATCCAATCAATCCTGCTAGTCCATATGCTGTGGCTAAGTCTGCGTCAGAGATATATTTGAACTATCTTCATAGAGGCTACAACTTTCCATCGATCATACTCAGAACCGCAAATACCTATGGCCGCTCAAAGACATATTACTTCGTCATAGAGCATATAATCTATGAGATGCTTCATGGTGTTAAGCAAATACCAATGGGCGTACCTGAATCTATCAGAGATTTCCTATACGTGGAGGATGAGGTGGATGCTTATCTTAAACTTATTACTAATGACAATCCATTGATTCTAGGAGAGACGTTTAACACTGGTACTGGAGTAGGTATATCTATCAGAGACTTATTCTTTAAGATAAGAGACAAAATAGGATTAGAGTGTAAACCGATGTGGTACTCAAACTCTCCTAGACCATATGAGATTAAGAGTTTAATTATTGACAGCGGTAAACTTACAGCGTGTACTGGTTGGGTTCCTAAATACAGTCTTGATAAGGGTTTAGATAAGACGATAGATTTATGGAAACGATGCTTGGTGTTGAACAATGAAAGCCCTTGATCTCTTCTGTGGGCTTGGTGGCTGGAGTGATGGTCTCGCATTAGAGGGTTTCGATGTTACTGGCGTGGAGATTGATCCAAAGATAGCCGCCCTCTACAAGCATCGGGTCATTATTGCGGATATTTGCAATCTGAACCCGGAAGACTTCAAGGGATACGACCTCATAGTGGGGAGCCCACCATGCAGAAACTTTTCACAACTTATTAAGGTTATAGGTCATACATGGAAAAAACACCCCCCTGATCCTATGGGAGAAGGATTAAGACTTGTCAATGCTTTTCTAAATTTCGTTAATATTGCTAAGCCTCATTATTGGCTTATGGAAAATGTACCTGGATTAGTAGATTACCTTCAGCAATCTCCTCGAACTATAACTTATCTTGGGAAAACAATGAAGAGGGCTTTTTGGGGTAATTTTCCTAGTTTTTTGGTTCCTAGAGATTATAATAAAGGAATTATGATTGGGCATCGAGATGTTAAAGCGAAACGCGGCAAACCAGACCCCAGTATCGGGGATATATTCGGGAAAGGTAATCGTAAAGGTCAAGGCTGGTTAAAAAGCTGGGAGCGTGCCCGTATTCCTCTTCCCGTTGCGCGCGCCCTTGGAGTGGCAGTAAGAGATGCTTTAACAGTTGTGAATGAAGGATGATACGATTCGGTTTAAGTCTACCCTTATCAGCGAATATACAGCAGTTGCTTGAGTTAACTTCTAAGGCGGAGAAGTATGACTTTGATTATGTTTTTATGCCTGATCACGTAGTTTCATTGGATGGTAAGGAACCTCTGAATATATGGAGTGTTCTAAGCATCTTAGCCATGAACTCTAAGAGGATAGGAGTAGGTTCTATGGTGGCTAACATCTATCGTCAGCATCCATCCACGCTTAGGCAACAGGTGTACACGTTGAAGCAGTTCTCTAATAAGTTAATGATAGGACTTGGAGCAGGGATGATGTTTGATTGTGAACCATTTGGTATAAATCGTTCTCATCCCCTTGAAAGAATGATGGATAGTGCCGCAGAGGTTGAAACCTTAAAAGTTCCAGTTGTGATAGGTGCTTACGGTCCATTGATGAAAGAGATTGCTGCTTCTGTTAATGGATGGGTTTCAAGACACGCATTATCCCCCATACAGTTCAAGGAAGAACTTAACGAAGTAAAACACTCAGTTGATAGATTCGATAACCAGAACTTCAAATATATTGCCGACGTACCAGTTAGTTTTGATGATAAGTCTTGGTTATGGAAGTCGTTAGCTTATCGCTATCTTTTGCAGACCAGGTATAGGAACAAAGTATTCACTGAGGACTTACGTAAAAACATAGAGTCTGATTCTTCTACTGTTCCACGTTCAATACTTGAATCCTTCTCTGCTGTTGGAAACGAAGAGCAAATCATAAATACTTTGGAGAACTATATAGAGTCAGGTGCAAATATGTTTTCTATAAGACTCTATGGTAACTCATTTGAAAGGTTTGGCAAGGTGATAGAATATATCAAGTCAAATCATTAAGTACCTAGAAGACAAGGCTACGATATGTCGTTCTCACGCCTTAGACATGGCTGAGAGTTGTGGCAGTGGTCACTTAGGAGGATCGTTCTCAGTTATGGATGCCTTAGTAGCTTTATACTTTCAGGCAGCTAAGAACGATCCAAAGAATCCTGGGTGGGAGGATCGTGATAGGATAATATTATCTAAGGCTCATTGCTGCGAGGCATTGTACGCTGTCTTAGGTGAAAGGGGGTACTTCGATAAGAGTCTATTCAAGACATTCGGTGAATGGGGCAGCGTACTTCAGGGGCACGCTGAGTGCTGTACGCCGGGAGTAGAGTTCTCAGGTGGTTCATTGGGGCAAGGATTATCATTCGCTGTAGGTAAGGCGTTAGCTGGCAAGATGCAGGGTAAGAATTACAGAATCTACTGTATACTTGGAGACGGTGAATGTAATGAGGGACAAGTATGGGAAGCCGCTATGTCTGCTGCACAGTACAAGTTAGACAACCTCATAGTTATCGTGGATTATAATAAGCATTCAAGTGAACCAGAACCATTATCTGAAGTTATGGATGTTGCCGTGCTAGAGAATAAATGGTTGGCATTCAACTGGTTCGTTCATACTGTTATAGATGGAAATGATATAGATGAGCTTCTTGTATCAATGCAAAACTGTTCAAATCCATCTAAAGGTATACCTAACTGTATAATTGCTCATACAACAAAGGGTAAAGGTGTACCACTATGGGAAGAGAAGAGTCCACATTTAGTCTATGGTGAAATGCTACGTAAGGGAATTGAGGAGTGGAGAACGAATTGAGAATTATTTATGTTGCTAGCGGAGAAAAAGAACTGAAAGAAGAATTGAGAGATGGGACTTAAATGATTACATGTCCTATCTGTAGGACAGAACAGAATGATCCTTCAAATCAATACTTCTGCACACTTAGACCACTGACCGAAATGAAGTCTGGGGAGAGGGTTGGAGGAATCTACTGTTTTGTTTGTCATGCTTTCATCTTCTGGGATAAAGATAATCATGTGGTTGATGTGGTGAAAGTAACTCAAAGAATTGAGAGGGGGAATGAAGGAGAGGGAAGCATTCATAGAACTTAGACAAGCGTTCGCTAATGGAATCATAGAACTTGCCAAGTATGATAGGAGTGTTATGTTGGTTGAATCCGATGTTCCTAGTCCTGCAAGGAAGTGGTTTAAAAAGAATGCTCCTAATCAATTCGTTAACACTGGTGTCGCTGAGGCTAATGCTGTTGGGATATGTGGTGGACTTGCTTCTGAGGGCTATACTCCGTTCTGGTATACTTATGGCTTCTTGATTGGCAGAGTATATAATCAAATTAAGCAGAGCATAGCCAAAGACAATAGGAACGTTAAGATATACGGGTACAGTTGTGGAGTCTCTGGTATAGGTGGCTCATCCCATAACTGTGTGGAGGACATAGGTTTAATGAGGACAATACCTAATATGACGATAGTTGTTCCGGCAGATGAGTATGAAATGGCTAAGTCTGTCAAGGCTTCTTACCTTCATAATGGACCAGTTTACGTTAGATTTCCCAGAGATTCAGTTCCCATAGTTACTGAACCAAATGATCCCTTCATTATAGGTACAGGAAAGATAATGAGAGAAGGTTCAGACTTAACCATTATTTGTAATGGTCCTATGGTTAAAGAATCCTTAGATGCTTTGATTGAACTTCCGTTCAATGTAGAGGTGATTAACATGAGCACGGTTAAACCATTAGATTATGAGTTAATATTAAAGTCTGCTAAGAAGACAGGGTTAATTGTTACAGCCGAGGAACATTATATTAACGGAGGTATGGGAGAAGCAGTGGCAAGTTACCTATCCAGTGTTTATCCTTGCCCAATATTTCATGTAGGCGTGCAAGATGTGTTTACTCAGAGTGGTAAAGGAGACTTGAAGGATAAATACTTCCTTACAAGCAAATATATTAAATGGTTATGCGAACAAGTTATAGGTGAGAAAAAATGAGTACACCGCTTGCGTGGGATAATGTCTTAATTGAATATGTTAAGACTGTTATGGATGAACTTGGCTTAGATACGTTCTTTGAGACAGGAACCGTTAAAGGAGGTATGGATTAAAATATGGCGTATAGACCAAATGCATGGGATGATATTCAGATAGAATATGTAAATAAGATAATCAGGGATTATGGTATTAAACGTTTCTTTGAAACTGGAACATATCACGGTCAAACAAGTCTATATTTCTGCATGAATGGATTAGATGTTTATACTGTGGAAAATAATCAAAACTCATATCTAACAGCTAAAGAGATTTTAGCTGGTTCAGAAATAAAACTATTTTATAATGACTCAAGACAAGTTCTAAAAGATTATGTTGAACAAGACTTGGATGAAGATACTTTGTTCTATTTAGATGCCCATTGGGGGGATAATCTTCCTTTAACTGGAGAACTTGAAATACTGGATAAAGAAGATAAATTTGTTGTTGTTTGCCACGATGTTTTGGTTCCATTTAGGACACATTTTAAATGGGATAAAGATGTTTCTGATGCATTTCATAACTTTAAATTCACGAAGCCTACTACAAAAATATATCCAAGATATAATATTCCTATGAAAGTTCCTCCATATGTTTTATGTGGTTATGTTATTCTATTAAGAGATTATCCTATGATAATGGATAAAAGATTCATATTTGAGGAGGTGATCTATCCATGAAGGTGGCTTTACTATCCACCCCATTCTTTCGGAGTTTATCCTCCGACTTATGGTGGGCTGGAAGTTATAGTTGGAAACTTAGCTAGAGGACTTGTTGCTAAAGGACATAAGGTTGCTTTGTTTGCTCCTGATGAATCACAGAACTTTAAAGATGGGTTTATGTTCAAGACTGGGAAAGCATGTACTACAGTTAACGTTAATTGGCTTGAAGAGGAGAAACAGATGTGGATAAAATGTGATAGATACTTTGATGATTTTGACATTATTCATGGACATAATTGGATGGGCTTTGAATATGCTAGTAAAGTTAGGAATAATAATATCAAAGTCTGTCATACAATGCATGGTCATCTAAATTATGATTGGTGGGGTAAACCAGCACCATTCAAACTGAACCTAATCGCTATATCATGTTTCATGAAACAGATGTTCGATACAGGATACAATGGACAGGCACCTAAGATACCGTCAGAAGTAGCGTATAACGGCATAGACTTAGACTTGTATCAATACAAGAAGGACAAAGGTGATAGACTAATGTTCTTAGGAAGAATTGATCCTATTAAAGCTCCACACGCTGCTATTGAGGTAGCTAACAAGTCTGGTCATGGTATAGATATTGTTGGTGGCACTTCATTCGTTGTAGATTTGAAGTACGTTGAAGATATTAAGAAGAAGTGTATGCAAGGCAACACTTCGTTCATAGGAGAAGTAGACCACCAAACCAAGTTAAAGTATCTACAAAACGCTAAGGCATTGATTATACCGTCACATTTCGGAGAACCATTCGGATTAATTGCATGTGAGGCTATGGCTGTTGGATGTATACCTATCGCTTTGAATGATGGAGCACTTAGCGAAATAATTGAGAATGGTAAGAGTGGTTTCATTTGCAATAACTTAGATGAGATGGTTGACGCTGTTAAGAACTTGGATAAAATAGATAGAAAAGAATGTGTGAAACGCGCAGAGATGTTCTCTAAGGAACGAATGGCAGAACGTTATGAGTTTTTATACAGAGATATCGTTGAGAATGGGATAGAATGGTAGTTAAAGTTATCACCATAGATATTCATTCATAATACTATTCTGAGGGAGCATATCTATACACCATCAATGCTTATTCATGCTTCTCCTTTGCCCAGAACACTCGTAGGGATTGCTCTCCATACGCCATAAGAGACAAGTAGTAGGCATGTCTACATAGATTCAGGTTACTCTATATCCTATGATTCACAGACGCATTAGATTGCTGATATGTCTCATCATAGTGTTTCGTTATCGCTACGCCGGAGCATAGCCCTGAAATCACGGTGCCTTATGCAAAGTTACGAACTTAGAGGATGGATACTCCGTAGGCATCTACATTATCGTAACCTATGCTAAGAAGATTGGTTATTATTCCTCTCTCCTTTGTCAGCATGAGATTAACAACACACTCTTATTATTTAAGGGTGATGATAGCAACCATTAAATATCTGAAACGTATTTCTATACTTGGGTGCCTTGAGGTCTTTTGGTAACTCCTTTGACAGCATACTCAAGGCACCCCCATACTTTAAATTAAGGACTTGTATTAATACAAAGGCATAGCCTTCGCTTCCTTATTTTCCATACACTTATTTAATAGAGTTAGCGATACTTCATTAGATTAACATGGCTGAGTCAAATATACAGTTACCTAGTGACGGTGGAGGAAAGAAGGTACGTACACGGATTATATCCTCTGATATTCATATGGAGACATTTGTTCTAGCGAATGAAAGCGGAGATATTATTGGTTCAGGTCTTCCCCTTAATGTTGCCACCAACATCACCGCAGTTAGAGTCTCAGGTACAGTTCAAGTATCGGGACTAGTTGGTATTCACTCTGGTTTAATCGGGATACTATCTGGAAGTGTTGGAGCACAAGTATCTGGGACTGTGCAAGTAAGTGGAACTGTAGTAACTAAGAAAGCGGGGGTAACGTGCTTCACATTCTCTGGATATGGCACAACTAACACTCTTATTTACAGTGGAGTCAGTTTCACTGAAGGTGAAAAAATCACCATTGGGTTGAACTGCACGATGCAAGGTAGTGGTGTTAGTTATACTATACGGGGAGACGTGATGTCGGGGGTGATAAAATACTCAATATCATCTGGTTCACTAGTTTCTGGGCAAGTGTTAGTGGAGAGACTGACAGATTATTATGATTGGGTAGACGTAGGCATAGCTAGTTTATCAAGCGGATACTCTGGTGCTGTATCAGTTGTGATGGGAGTGAAATGATGATTACACGTATTTCAATAGTGAGATAATGGCGAAGAACTATATGTTCGATAATTTCAATGGGGAAGGAATACTTCTACTTAATGGAACCCACGATAGCGCATTGGAGGGATGCACTCTATCCAACATCGCTAAACCAGCTATATGGAGCAATTCTCAGAGCATCCATAACTTCCGTATAGCTGGAAACGTATTTAGAACAGTTGGGAATACTGGTGGCTCTATGTTCTCAATTAATGGTACTTCCGGGATATCTCAGAATATAGTAATAAGGGACAACACGATTGATGGTATAAGTAGCACAATAACTAACACGTTTGCCGATGTTAAACTATTATATATGCAAAGTATATCCCATATTCTTAGGAGCGTGAAGATATGAGTATAGTTATCAAGTTTTGGTTTCTGATCAATTGGGAAATACTTGAGATAGGATCAATTTTAACGGTGAGACTTAATCTTGATGATATAAATATAAGTGTTATGTCTCCTATTAACGTGGTAACGTGCCTTGAGAAAGACATTATAGAGGTTGATTTAGAGAAATGACTGACCCAGATTTAACAATTAAGAAATATAATCGTGGATACAATATACAGTTCAACGTTACTGACTCAGATGGAGTGGTAAAGAACATATCTGGTTACGTGGTTACGTTGAAGATATGGGATAAATACAGTGGGACAATCATTAGTTCATCTTGTACCATAACTAGTAGTGTAGGTGGACAATGCATATATTCTATTGCTAGTGGAATACTTCCTAATCCAAAGCGTTATTGGGGTGAATTGGAGATGACTAAAGGAACAGAGCTTAGAGATACTAAGACGTTTATTGTACAAGTAGAGGATACTGCTCCAGGGTGATATGAATGAGTTACGTAGCTAAGTATTGTACTGTTGAGGACGTATCGAGGTTCCTCCAAATAGACATATCTACTGGCACTAAGCCCTCTGATCAGGATGTGCTTAAGTTCATAGAAGAGGTGGAGGCTAAGATGGATGACGGGAACTTAGGCATTATGAGCACGGATGTTCTCACCAAGTTTGATGTGTTACCTCAGAACACTTATGGTCAAAACACTGTTAGCACACAAGACACTGGTATACCAGAAGCTGATGAAGGCGTGGTAGTTGTGCCTCCATTCACTCCAATCATAACTATATTCAGTGGAACGTTGTCACGTAACACTGCTAGTCTCGACGACACTGAGAGTTGGGAAGTGCTTAAAGAGGGACCGGGGGATAACACTGACTTCATAGTTCTCAAACAGAAGACTAGGAATAACAGGTACTATGGTTACGCTTTGTTCTTCTACGGTGACGCTCCGTATGCTGGTAAGGAGTCACTTAGAGCCACATGGAGTTACGGGTACAATATTAACTCTCCTATACTGAGGGAATACGCTATGCTCAAGGTGGCTGAGAAGGTGATTCTAGGCCGCTTGATGAGTGGGCAACCGATGAATGTTGCTACTTATACTGCTGGAGCTGATCTTAATACTTATGTTAACGTTCAGTTCGAGGCACAACTAGCCTATATTAAGGATAGATGCGCTGAGATAGAGAAGAATCATTGGCCTAGAAAACCAATACCAGTAGCATTCCTCTAGGTGTAAGGCATGACAACTTATTACGCTGAAGTGAAGGGAATACGAGACGAGTTATCCACTAGGATACAGGAGGTATCATGGCTTAGTGGTAGAGTTAACATTAATACTTGGAGAACAGATACAACTTTTCCATGTGTGCTTATAGTTACTGAACGGGATTCTATGACGCTGGAACAATCTGAAAGCAACTTATACAAGCATGACTTAGTATTCGGTGTAGTATTCCGAAACACGTCTCCGAATACTGATATTCTTGTAAGTGGGACGGGGGCAATCATAGATAAGGTAACGTCTTATACAACTAACTATCTGAGTGGAGGCATGGGGTGGGAGATGGCTAAGATAGGAGATGTAAATTATAAATATGCTTCACCAGGAATAACTAATGAAGTTATAGGTGAATCTTATATTCCCATAACAATTAGTAAGGAGTGGTAAAATGAACAAATATTTAAGATGGTTAAAAGATAAAATATGGAAGGAGAAGGAAGATATCAACGTTATCATTGATAAACCGATAATTGAGGAAAAGAATATTGTTCTTCCTAAAATTATAAGTGAAGACCCCCAACTTCATAGGATGGCTGACTTATCAGGAGAAGCACGTAGACGAGCATTTGTTCATCCCATTTCAGCTGGGATACCAGAACAGATGGCAAGTTACGTTGTCTACATAGATGGAACAACTATCTATGCGAAGAATGGACATACAGGACAAATAGATTATAGTGGCACAGATGCTAGTACAGTTATAAATAACGCTTTAAGTAATTTAACAAGTGGAAGAACATGGAAAGAAAAAGTAACGTTAAAGGGGAATTTTACAATAGGTACAAAAATTTCTGTTCCCTCTTATACAAATATTAATATTCAGGGAAAACTCACTTTAAGTAATAATGTTAATGATTCAATGTTTGGCAATACTGAGGCATCATTATCTTTGCCGTCAAACATAGAGTTTGATGGGGGTATTCTTGATGGAAACAAAGCGAATAACGTTGGAGGAACACAATATCAATATTTGATTGACGCAGGATTCGCAACTAAATTAACTGTCAAAAACATGCTTCTCCAAAACTTTAATCACATGGCAATCAGATTCGCGGGTTGGGCTATAACTGAGTTTCACGCTCAAGGAAGAAAACCATCTGAAAATATTGCTGAAAACAACGTTATAGAAGATGGTGGAAGCGGTGTTACGGCAAATGATTGTGGCATAATGGTTACCGCTGTAAGTTCATTAGGAAGCGTCATTAGAGGAAACTTAATCAGAAATATCAATGGCGGGGGCATACTTCTTGAAGACCGTACTAATCACATTGTAGTTTCTAACAATGTTATTTGGAGAGTGCAACAGCATGGAATTTTTGGCTGGTACACTTACGACAACGAAATCACAAATAACATTGTTGCAGAAGCTTCTTACAGTTCAGGAGCATCCGCTTACTTTGGTATAGGCGGGCATTGCAGGCACCATATTATCAAAGGCAATATTGTTTACGGAGCTTGCATTGGAATAGGAATCGACAACGATAACATTCAAGGTTTAGGAATGTTTAACGAAATTGAAGGTAACACCGTCTGGGATAATGGAAACGCCTCTTTTGCGGGTTACGGATGTACGATTAGAGGTGGAGTAACTTACAAAGCAGAATACAATAAAATTCACAATAATTTCTTTAACAATACAAATGCTTACGATAACTTCAGTATCACATTAGAAGGTCAAACCTTCACCGACTATAAAACCAACTACCAAAATTATGGGATTTCTTTTGACGCAAATTGCCTCAACAATGAAGTCATCGGTAACAATTTGCTCGGCAATACGATTGCGAAAATTGAAACGCCAACAGGAGCATCAATAATTAAAGACAATGTTGGTTATATTACCGAGAACAATAGCATCGCTACAATATTAAGTGGAACTGCGTTAATTGCAGTTAACCTATCTGGTGTGATTGTTAATACTTCTGGTAGCCCAACAACAGTGATTGTATCAGTTATCACGTCTGGATACGGAGACAGATTCTATTATCCATCAAACTTTAATAGTGGCTCATTCACAATTTATACTCCAAACAATACATCCGCAGCTGTTCTATTATCATATCATACAACATATAATCCGTAAGGAATGACAACTTTGAATAGAATGCGTGTATGTATAAGAATCAGAATAGGAGAATGTTGAGATGCCTCAGACTAGATTTAAAGGTAGAGTGACTAGCGTTATTCTTCAATCAGGTAACATAGCTTCATCCTTCAAGGGTATGCGTTGGCGTGAACGTGCTGATAGAGTGCAGCCTGAAACTGTTGCTAACACTGTTAGTCCTGTGGGATGGTTCCAAGGACACCGTTGGGCTGATGTGGAGATACGTGTAGCAGGTGAGGTAACTGAGGTGCTTGGAGGTGCTACTGCTCTTGTCAGTGCTACTGGAGACAACTTAGTGATGACTAGTTGCACCGTGATATTCACTAACCATCTCGGTTCAAGCATGATTATCTTCGTTACAAGCCCAATAATTGACAACATTGAAGCTGCATTAGAGGATATGACTCCATCCGAAACAACCATACGAATGAAGGCTTATAGTGTTTCGCTCCCAATTACCGCCTAAGTCTTCTTGTATTAATGCAAGACCGTGATACTATGTCAGCCATAACTTACTGGATCGATGCTAGTGAAATAAATGCGTTAGCTGAGAAGTTGTTCGTGATTATTCCTAAGCAAGCTATTAAAGAGGCTAAACAAGAGTCAGCATACTGGGCTAAGAATTATATTATGAGTGAGGCTCCTACATCATTTGGAAGGGGAGAACCACGTGGAGGAGTTCCATTATGGTCTTCAGTTACTATTGAAAACGTAGGGGATGGATACTCCATTGGTCCCACTAAGAAAGTGGATGGATACGACTTAGCTTCTATCGTTGAATTTGGCAGTGCTGGAGGTAAGATGATTTTCCCTAAAAGGAAGGTAATGAAGTTTATTGGCACCAATAAATTTGCTGGAAAACTCGTCTTTGCCTATAATGTCATTAGAGGCAGCATTGCTCCTAATCCTTTTGTTCTGAGGGCTAAAGATAAATTATCAAATCAAATCCCCATTATAGTTAGAGACATCTTCATGCAGAAGTTTATGGAGGTGAAGTAATGGGATTATTAAGTTTCCTTAAACGTGATCCAATGGAACTATCGTTCAAGGACTTTATCAAGAAATTAGAAAAGGTGAGTGGTTCAGAGTATGCTTATAACTTTAAGGACAGAGTTATGGACTTGCTGCTTAAAGATACGTCTCTTCTCTACTCGGATATAGAGAAGATGAAGTGGAAGGATATATCGTATAAGATCAAGAAGATAGAGAGGCAGACACAGTTAGAACTTGAAACACTTGACGCTATAATTGCAACCGCTGGAAACGCATCTAAGTCTAATGATTTCTTAGGTGATCCTAGTTGGCAATACGGCTTGGAAAACGTATTTGATGAGGATGATATGAGATGAGCCAACGCGTCAGAATATTGATTACTGGGGCTGCCACTGGAGAAGAGGGGATACTTAGGGAAGTGGATAAGATAAATGAACTTCAGGAGGCATATGAAAAACGTAGCAAACAAATATTACAGAGAAGCAACGAGTTACAGATGTATTTGGGGTATGGCATAATAACGGTGTCAACTGCTAATTCAGTGATTTATACTATGAGTGCGATCCAAAGGATGCGTGAGGGGAAAGGTAGTATAGAAGATATTATATCTGTGGGACTTAACATTCTTATTATTGTTAATAGGGTTGACCAGCTTATGAAGATGACTCAGAACCTTCAAATGGCTTCTGCTGCTTTATCATTCGCTACGCGCATGAGAGGAATAACCGGTAGACCTAGTAGATTTGCAAGATTCAGGAGATAAAGAAGATGTCTACATTATCTGAGTTTAGAACAATCATCAACGCAGAAATCAAGGCATCTGTTTCGTCTACAGTAACTCAACAAGCTCAAGTTACTGAGGAAAGTATGAATAAAATTGTTAATAATATGACTGTTATAAAGGAGAAAGAAGTTACTCTGCATGATAATATGAGATTAGGTATAAGAGCCATATCTACACTTCAACTTCTCAGGTTCGCCATGAAGGATGTCCAAGACATTGCATCTGGCAAAGGTGGATTACAGGATATTCTTAGTCTTGCTACAAGTACAATGCTTGTCATAAACAATATAAATGATTTATTAAGGAGTGAGATAGCTCTTCAAACAATTTCAAACGCATTAATGGTGGTGGGGGCAACGTTATCTGCTCTTAATCCAGTTACTGCTGGATTGATGGCTGCTGGGGCAGTAATTGTTGGAGGACAGGTAATTGCAGGGGCAGTTACGGGATTACAGGAGAGAAGAGAAGCCACACGTATTGGAGAACAACGTTTTCGTTTACAAGCATACAGGAGCATAGTAGGACAATGAACAGTATTGTATGGAGTCAGGGAGATATGCATATTCTTGAAGAGATGTATGTTAAAGGATGCCCAACAAAAGAAATAAGTAAGTTATTAAATAGAACTCAAAACGCAATTAGACAGAGAGCATATAATAATAATCTTAGACACTCATCCCAAAATGGAAATTGGAGCAAAGGCGGATACTACACAACACTGATAAATCGTATTCAAGATGAACCCCATTGTATTGTTTGTGGAATAAAAGATTTCTTGACAATTAATCATATTAATCATAAATGGAAAAGAAATGATAGAGATGCCCAAAAGGAATGGCGTTATTGGTTATCCCAATCTAAAGAAGAAATACTAAAACATTTAAATGTAACATGTATGAATTGCAACAAGATTTTATTTTATAATTTCTTTTCACGTAAAATAGATTCAAGAAGACAAAGGGCAATTGAGAGAATTGCTTTGGCTTATAATAGAGGTATTGAGTGTTTTTATTGTGGATATAAAGAAGATGTTAGAATTCTCGAGATAGATCATATGATTAACGATAATTATAAAAGACAAGTTCTTTACACGCATATAATAAATATGCCTTTAGATGAAATAAAAAAACATTATCAGATATTATGTGCAAATCATAATAAGTGGAAATCAAGGTTAGTGGGTCAATAATGGGAACTGCTATAACTTTAAGTATAGGAGCGACTACTGTCAGCGACGATGTAAAGCATATAGAAATATGGGCTGATGCGAATGCTGTTGGAAGATTCAAGTTTCAATTAGACAATGTAGGCGGACAATATAATGGTACGTTTGCAGTGAACAATCCTGTAGAAATAGATATTGCTGGAGCAACTATCATGGAGGGATGGATAGACGCTATTCACCCAATAGTGTCCTCTGACATAGACGTTTTCGCTCAGAGGCTTGAAATTACTGGTAGAGACTTTGGAAGAGAACTCGTTGACTTGACAGCAGATAAATACTATACTTATCAGCCAGGAGACACCATAATAGATAACTTACTTATTATATCAAGTTCAAATATTACTATGACTTCATCTGCTTTGGCTACAAGCATGTCATATGATAGCAAAAACGAGTATCTTCTTAATAGTTTCCGTAAGATATGTGAACGAACTGGACAGGACTTCTACATTGATGACAACGGTGCATTGCAGTTATTTAATGCTGGAAGCAAAGATAGTAACATAACTTTACAGGCAACAACTGGTGGTGGAACAAATAACAATATAATTAGTCTTGAACGTGATCACGCTGAAGGAACGGATATTAAGAATAAAATAGTTGTCCGTGGCAAACAGGTAACTGATGGTTGGACTGAATTAAACGCTGGTAACTGGACTGTTCCAGTTAATGCTACTGCGACCAATGATACAACAGCGTATGTTGGGGTGTACTCCGTTAAATTTACTAAAGGGACGGCAACAGATAGTTATCTTGAACTTGACTTCTCTGCTGGTTTATATGGTAGAACATACCTTGATTGGAGCAAGGTATCTCAAGGCGAGATAAGTTTCTACATCAACTTCGCTCCAGTAACACAGGGAGAAAAAGTAACAATTTACTTAACAGATACGAATAATAACGTTATTTCTAAGACATTCAATGAAACTTACCTTAGCTTAATTCTTGCTAATAGCGATTGGGGGACAATAACAAACCCTGTGGGAACTGAATGCAAAATAATTACAGTAAGCATACTAAATGTGTTTTCTGCTGGTGACTGGATATATCACTCTGGAAGTAGTTTTAACTGGTTAGTGAAAAAGATTAAGATTCATGTTCTCAAAGCAACTTCGTTTTATATTGATGGATTGAAACTACCAAGTAAAATGATATCAACGGCTCAAAACGGTGCATCACAGAACAGTTATGGAGTACGTGAAATTGTCATAGATAAATTAGATATTGAAAGCCAAGTAGAATTAGATGCGTATTCTGCACGTTACTTAGCATTACATAAAGACCCATTTACTACGCTTAGAATAACTGCTATAGGTGATATTGGAATAACTGCACCGGTACATAACTGGAAACCAGGATATATTTGCATGGTAAATGTTCCTGGTGAAGGAATAAGCAATGTAAGTTATAGGATGATGAGTATTCATCACGTATACGATACTGATAACACGAATCAGGGACATGATTACTGGGTTGTGCTTGATCTTGTTTTAACTTCTGATGCGCTTGATATTAGGCGACTTGAAGCACAGACTAGTGAAGTGTCGTTACTACGTGAACTTAGAGAAATGTTATCGGTTCTCCAGCAAAATGAGGACGTAGGTGTAGAACGTTACCCGGCTTTACCAGCCCAGTTAGGTAGCCATTACCTCATAAGCGCAATCCAATACGATATGTATTGGGAAGCTGAGTCTGCTCCAGTTGTCCTAGCAACGGGAACTGATGTCTTCGCAGATGCTACGGCTAATAATGAATATTGTGCTAGACGAGAAAGTACGGATAGTTCAGGCGATATGCTTGACATTCATACCAGTGTACCCGGATCAAATGAGTACGTAGTATATTTCCGACTAAAAGTGACAAGTAATGCTTCTTCAAGCACAATTGCTACGGTTCGGATATACAATGAAACTAACTCTGTAGTTGTGAAAACTATGACTATATCACCTGATCTGTTCGATGCTAGCGATTCATGGAATCTCGTTGCGATAAGGGCATCATTAAGTTCTTTAAAGGAGTATAGTTTCGGCATAGTATCATTCGTTACTGGGATAACTAATCTTTACTGTGATTGGGTGAGTATAACTGATTCACCCGTACCTTATGCAATTGTTCCTATAACTATTCTAAGTGGTCAAGGCGTAATTACAATTGCTAGTGGGGCAGTACCCATAATTATCATGAGTGGAATAGTTCCAATAGTAGTTCAAAGTGGACAAATAGTTATTAGTATAACAAGCACTTCTGTTCATTTGCATGATGTTAGTTACGTTCAAGGCTATATACCAATAACATACGGAGGAAAATATGCTCTGAGTGCTGGAGGATCAGCAGACAGGTATGCCTTGGATACTAACGCAGGTGGAATATTATATGCCGCTGCAACTGCAGGTGGAAGTCCAGACACAGCTTTCTTCGGTTTACCATCTACAGTAAACATTTACAGTTTCAAATCTATACCTACTGCAACTACATTTGATTATTTTGAAGCCACCACAAGTTCATATGGCGCATCCGTAACTGTTGGCACCGCTACAAATACAGGCGGGGGACATAATCATGCTTATGATTATCCATATCATAACCACTCAACAACTAGTACGGAACACATTCATGACAAAGATGATACGGAACACTCTCACCCAGGATCATCAGATAGCGGACACTCACATGGTTCCGAATCTAAGCAACATAAGCACTAGGAGGTGAAATCAATGAGTGAAAAGGAGAAGAAAATAAAGATTATTGATGTGTTAGAGCATGGTAATGGTGCTCCGCAGTTAACATACACTATGGACTTTGGAGAGTTTGGTAAACAGACTGAGACAAAGATATTTGAACCAAGTATATCTGAGGAAAACATTAAATACTTCTTACGTAAACAGTATCGTGAGGTATTGGAGGGACTTAAGAATCCTATGCCAAAAATAGATTATAAGAAACTTAAGTGTGGAGAGGAGGATAATGTGATATGAGCAAAATCAGAATAGATTCGGCTATCCGTGATTCATGGGGAAACATAGTGGTAGAGTATACGTTCATTTATCCAGATAATTCAACCAAGTCTGGTAAAGAAGTATTCACGTCTAACGCTACCGAAGAAGACATCTTCTTCTTATTGAGGAAACGATACCATGAAAAGTCTAAGTCTTTACCCGATGTTGGTCTTCTAAAGGGTAAGGAAGTAGACTTTGATAAAGAGGATGAAGAGGATTCTAAATTAATATGAGTCTAAAAATACAATGCGGTAAATGTGGTAGCACTCTTCTCAGGATAATTGTAGGAGAGTATCCACAACACATGGATATTTATTGTGGAGTATGTGAAACATTCTTAGGACACCTGTGGTTCAGTGATTTCGTTGACAACAATGATAAGCCTATACTTCCAGAAACGTTGATTAAACCAGGCACAGTAATCGAAGCCTGAGTCTTGTATCAATACAAGACACTTACTCCATTACCAACCATATCAACAATAAGGACATGCTTTTAAATTCGTACATTTACCTTTAACTCTATAAATACACTTATTACTACAATATAACATCGCATTAACTCTATTCACATCAACCATTTCCCTGATATTTCCCTAAATACCCCTGAAAAAAATTATATCTCTTGGAATATCCTTCCAAGGAATTGCGTAATTTAACGTTTCATATAAGTTATCTGTTCCTCCAAACCATTCCGAATAATTATGATAAATTCCTTCTCGTATCCACCATTCCCTTAAAGCAGATAAATCTAATATATTTATGAAAGTCAAAGATTCGTTTTCTATTATTGCGTAAACAAGAAGTTCTGCCTGTGATTTATATATCCATCCCTTACTCTTTGTAGTCGTGTTGCTTGTTTCCTCAAGAAGAAAGTCACCATAATCCTTATGCCTAATTTTTACCTCGATTGCAATACGTCTCCCAGACACCCATCCAATTAAATCAATATCATTTTCTACTTGGTCAACAATATTCGCGTCTTCTAATTTATCAAGTTTCAGTTTATCTATCAACCATAACTCAACTTTCTTAATATCTTTACGTTCATTTTCTAAGTCTTTAATCCAGCTCATAACCCCACACAACCCAACCCTCTCTTTTATTTGTATTGAATAATTCTAAGTATTTATGGTGCGGATAATACTCTTCAATTATCTTATAGACCTCTTCTGGCTTCTCTGAATGTTCCCTCCTATCAGCGTGCAAAACACTTGATTTCCTAACCGATTCAGGTGGGGGACTTATATCGCCTTTAGTTGCGACAAATAATAATTCGTGTTGTCCTCTGAAATAATAACCTGTCCCGAATTTATCCTTCACCCATACAAGATTGGATTTATAATCGAATCCCCACGCCTTTAGGACTTTAAGTGCTGATTCTATTCGTGGATTCGTCACCCAAAGAAACAGTATAGCGTTCTCGGCTGTTGGAATTTGTAGATTGCATATCTCTTGATCGCTCATAACGGGATAATGTTCATCGGGTGCGCCTCGTAATTTAAACTCATAATCCCAAGGTGGATCAGCGTAAATAACGTTATACTCGCCTTCGGGTATCGGTGGAACGCCTCGTATTAAGAAGTCTTCCCATCGCTGTCTTTTCATTGTCTCACGGTAAGCTGAATAAATACCATGCTTCTTGCTATGAGCCTTGATTTTTTCCTCTTCAGTTCCTTCATCTCTAATCTTCTTAGCTCGTTCATAAGTCGCCTTAGAGACACCAATGATCTTAGCTGTAAGTTCTGAGGTTCTACCCCTGTCCTCAATTGAGGTCAGGGTTCCTGCTAATTCTCTTAGCCTCGCCTTCTCTGCTATCAGAGCCTCAAGAGGTTTTGCCATGTCAACCTTCTGCTGATCAGTTAAATGCCTGCGTTTCAAATTTGTTTCGATAACATAGATTTTCTCGTCAAGGACACTGGGAAAATCCATTACCTGTGTATCAAAGTAAAGTGAGTGCTTATTACATATCTCAAAGCGGGTATGTCCGTCAAGTATTTCATTCCTTTTGTTTATTTTGATTGATTCAACCGCCCTTCCCTTCTCTATCATATCCAACTCTAAAGCCCTATACTCCGCATCACTGGGTCTAGGCACTTGAATTATATACTCAGGATTAATCTTTAAAGATTTAACCGAGTTTTCCATATTATTCATTCTCCTATTACTTTTTTTATTACCAACCATCTGCCGTCTATTTCTCTAAGCATTCCTTCATAGAACTCGTACTCCTGGTCACATTCATCACAGTAATAACGATCCTTATCCCAGAGATGAGGCCAAAGTTCATGATTACACTTAGGACATAAAGTTTGTTTTTGCATATTTTCCAAAGTATTTCTTGGCTGCTTCATCATATGCTTTACCTGCCTCCTCTTCCGATTTAAATGATCCTAAATGAATTGTTTTCTTATTTATATGAATATACGCTCTCCATCGATTACAATCTTTACATTTACATACACCTTTATACATACTTGAAGTATCCAAGCGGTTCCTTTGGCTCATCATGTTTTCTGAGTGTGTTACTAACCTTAAATTCTGTCGTCTATTATCCAATCCATCACCATTAATATGATCACATTCTTCTCCTTTCCTTGGATTCAAAATAAGTCTATGAAGAAGGATTATTTTATTTGAAATTGGAAGATGCGACGCCGCGTATTGAAGAATCCTTGAACAACTTCTTGGACGACTTCCTGTTCGGACATGCCATTTATACTGCGAAACCAATGGATAATCTTTATTATCAATTAAAGTAAATTTTCCTTGGGTAAGAGGTATTTTAACTGTCAAATCCAATACCAGAGTTTCTTATAGTAACTCACGCCATCCTTCTCATTAAAAGACTTAAACGTTCTTAATGGTATATCCTTAAACCTGCATCTCTGAACCTTGTTATCATCGCTTAGAGTATTAGCTATCCTGCTAGGTGAAACATCCCTGCCATAGTCAGACTTAAGGATAGATGATAACTCAACCGCTATTAATGGAACGTAATAATTTTCAAGTATCTCCTCGCACAACATTCTCAATTCGGGTAAAGTGATTCCATTATCCGCCAACTTATGCTGACCAGACACAGTCATTCTTTCAACTCCACAAAGTCTCGTAGTTTAGGATTTGGAGTTACATCAATCCAAACTCGGTGCTTAGGATCATAGAGCATCATCTTTCCTGTCTTGGTTGTATATTGCCCCTTCTTACGTTCCCAATTCTCACCCATTCTTTTTCACCTTCCATCTGAGAGGAGAATGTAAAATCTTCGTAATCACAATTATGGATGAACCATTGTGAGATATTTTTAAATACCTCGTAGAAAAATAGATATATTTTAGTCTTTATCGTCATTCTAAACATATTACCTTCCATCATTCTTTTTCACCTATACGCTCCAAATACTTCGCATCCCACTTAAGTTCCCATACATTCATCTGCCCCCGCTCCAATGCATGTTTATCACAGAGCGTTCGATACCACCCTCCACCTCTCGGATTCCCTGGCTCACCGCATACTTCGCAGGTATGGCAACTATCATACTCCGCCCTATCTATCAACGTGTCTATTCCATCGTCAAGGCAAGAAACGTAGAATCTAAGCGACGCATATTTTTCTTTTATCTGGTCAACAACGAAGTGTTCCTTCAATCTACCGTTTTCAGGTTTGAGGAGTATCCTCTCTATATCCTCGCAGAGTTTCCATAGGAGGTTGAACCAACCATCCTCGCAATCGATGGACATCGGCATCACAACACCTCTTGGATATAACGGGTTCGCTCTAGGGATGAAACTAAAGCGTTCCAATAGTTTACGCGTATTTTCTTCATTCATCCTGTTTCACCTTTACTTCTTGTTCCTAAAAGATAATCAAGGATAATCCTTCCTTTTTCTGTAAGTTCGTAATAAGCAGTTTCTCTATCACAGTCGAGACAATGCCATAGGTTATGACTATCCCAATGACCATTTTCTGAGTTGCAATACTCGCATTTCCCCTTTTCTTTGTTTACGCTCAAGTATCAGAGCACCTCGAAACTCCTTTGATTCTCGGCGGAACCCAATTAAAATCTGGTTCATACGCCCAACAATATGGGCATGGCATCACATAGGGAGCGCTTGCATGAAAATGATCTAGTTCTCCCCCACACCTAGGGCAAACTGCATATGGTTCCTTCTTCTTATTTTCTTTATTTGAACACAAGTATCAAAGTTTCTCCTTTGGTATAACTATCCCCATCTGGCAAACCCCGCATACAGCACAATACCAAGTATAGTCAGCATCCCCTAATTTTCCCTGATAGTTTTTCTCCTGCCGAATATACATTAGAGGGCTACCACAGTTATAGCAATGCTTCACGGAAACGGTTTCACTCATAGATTCCTTCTCATCAAAGACTCCCTCGGGAACAACCTCGAATACTGGCTTAACCACCACTATTATTTCATTCAACTATTTTTCACCTTCTTGGTAATGAGATTAATGAATATCCAAATCAAATTACCCACAACCAATCCTATTAAGAAACCTATAATAAAATCGTTGGTTAACATCAGACTTCCTCCAAACACTCCTTAGCCTTTTCTGATATAAAAAGCCTGTTATTCAAAGTTTCACTTGGACAACCTTTTCAATAATATTGTAGCGTTGTCTAAGCCTATCAAGATGTTTCTGAGTAATTAAAAAACCACCTCTACCTTCTGAAGTCCTTTTTGGATAGAACCCAAGACGCTTAATTAATCTGCCAATAGCATTAGTCTTCCATCTCTCATTGGTCTCTCTTCCCATGTTAAAATCATTGGCTATAACCGAGGTTGGCACTACTGGTTGATTGATTAGATTCCTAGAGCGGATAATAGATAAAAGCAATTCAGCTTCAGGAGATACCTCATCCTCATCATTATAAGATTGAAATGCCTGTTTTGCGTATTCTAAAATATTATTTAGTGATTCTTGAGACACTGTATTTCTTCCTCAGATAACCTTTTATGGTTTATTTGCCTAACATAAGTTGATGGGGAGCCAAAGGTAAACGTGATAACCTCGTGGTGGCGTGGATATAGTACCACCTTAGATAAGATAGATATGGCCATGCTTGTTCCCTTAACATGTGATTACTGTGGTCATACCGAGCCCATCTATTATCCTAAGAAGTGGGGTGACATAGAATATATTTGTGAAGCATGTGATGGTCATGGTGATATGTTTCCCTGATTCTCTTTTATGCGAGAAGACGATGGATCATCGAAAATGTTCATTAGACCACATTTTATCATGGTTTCAACTTCAACATCATCTAAATTAAAATATCTACAGTATTTAGCGAAATGATTCTTCCACCTTTCGAAGGACCTATCATCAAACCATTCAACGACCTTAAATAATGATGTGTTTCTTAACTCCTCAACGAATTTGCACGTGCTATAATGAGTGCAAAAATTACACCGTCTATTCTTCATTTTTGGTTCTCCTTCCTTTCTAATGCAAACTCGGATGATGTTTTTTTAGCGCACGTAGTATTCCACTCACATTGACTACAAGTATCTTGCATAGTACAAGTCCCAAAACAGGGAGGAGGATTACCTCCATTCTTTGGACAATAAGGACGATGAATCCTCATGTGAAAGCTACAGAATGATCTACCACAGTTAGGACAAATTGTAACATCCGACTTATCGAAACAGTCTCTACCATTCGAACTACATACACTCATGGTTGACCCTCCTCTCCTTTAGTGCAAGACTTGGATGATTCCTCAATAAGTTTACAAGTCATTACGAGAGGAAAATACAACTCATTGAACCTCCCATCGCACCAACCAAGCTCAGGACAATCACGTTCATCACGTAAATAACATCCATATCCTTCAGAACCGTCAACGCTTAAGCGTTCAAGCATCCTGAATCTCCAATACAGTAACTTGTTCCTAAGCATTAACGCCTTTCGCTCATCAATTCTACGGTTAACGGGCCTAGTGTTCTTACTCATATTAATCTGGATGCAACGAGACTCTAAGGTATCCCTAAGCGGTTCAGTGCCAGCTATCGCCTTGAAGCCGAATGTCTCGAAGAATCCTAGTTCATCCGTTCTAGGGTCTTTGACTCTGATAACCACGTCATCCCTACTGTAGCCACTGTTGAGTAGACTCTGTATATTTTCTCTAAGTCCCTTAGAATATATTTCACTTTCGTCCAAGAACAAAGTGGGATGCCATTTCTCAACGGTTCGGTACAGAGCACTCTCACTTATATCGCTGCTCTTACATCCACGATAACTGATGTAACGTAGAGTATTAAGCAATCTTGTTTTGCCACTGGACTTTGGCGATAAGACTCTAAGATATCCAACAACGTCCCAATACTCAAGTATCCAAGTAGCGAACACCCAAGCCGTGAGAACGTCGAAGAGTCTATCATCTAATAAATCAATATGAGCGTAAATATATTCTTTAACTTCGCTCCATAGTTCCTTGAAGTTACACTTGGTTGGCTCACTACACAGCTTCCAAGGAGTCTTAAGTAATGGATGAAACTCAACGTTACCTTCACCAAACAATACATTCTTATAATCTACTTCACCCTTATCACTAAGTTCCCCAAGTGCAAGATAGCCAATCCATTGACAATAACGCTTACCCTCAACCTGCTCAATAAACCTATCAGTGGATGGGGTATGTATCTTGATAATCTTGGGTTCCTTGGACTTAGCCAATCAAACACCTAGATTTGTATTAATACAAGAGCTACTTAATAATTTCCTTCTCTAATCCACCAATAACAATCATCGCACATAAAATCACCTTTAAAAATCTCTTTGCCACATTCCACGCAATGAGAATGGTTAGGTTCCTGTTTTACTCTACGAGTTCTTAGGTTTCTTCGTATCGTCTGGTCATGCTCAAGACTACACATTAATATCTTCCTCTTGATAACATTCACTTAATTCACAATCCCAAACAGGATCACCTTCTGAAGAAAAGATAAGAGAAGAACATTCGCACTTCTTACATTTCTCAGGTTGGAGAGAATCCCAATATTCATATACACCACCCTTTGAACAATTAAGAGTCATTGTTTATCTACCTTCACCTCAAACAATCTTTTACAAGTCAACTCTCCGTGTGAAAGAGCTATCCACATCTCTCTGTCATTAAGAAGACCTTTAATTGTGAAATCATAATCGCCTAATGGCAACTTCATCTGTTCAGTATACCATGCCTCTACCCCATCATCATACGCAACTTCGTCCAAGTATTCCTTAAGCTCCTTACTTATTTCTATGGAAACTCTTTCACTCATTTCATTTCCACCTTCGCTCTGCATTCAAACACAACTTCGTTCTTCTTCAAGTATGGGTCAACTGCGACTTGTAGACCAAACAATTTAAGAATGTCGCTTTCATTGTTAAAACGATCCACTTCTCTGAGTTCTTCTCTAAGCATGAGATAGATTTCAGAGGACAACCGTATTCCAGTTAATACACCTTCTGGTAGACCCTTCTCTAGCACAACCCCGTAAAGTTTAGATATCATGCTCATTCCTTTATCTCCCTTAAAATACAAGGAACCAGATAAACCCTTGAACCATCTTTAGCCCATGTCAATGGCATACCGTTCCCACTGCCAACCCAAAACCCAACCATCTGATTACATTTCTTACAGTAATAATGACCACAATAAGAATGCCATTCCTCATAGAGACCACAACTATGACAATATATTTTCTCTATCTGAGAGTTTGGTAGGGAATCATTCGCCTTTATCTTCATAAGTTCCTCAACAGTCATTTCATCACACACCCTCATTTAAATCTGGAACATCAACACATTTATAATAGATTGGAATACCCATTTCTTCAGCAATCTTAAGTTCTACATCAACTCCAGGGCTTGATCCTATATAATAGAACGCATCACAAACTTTTAACCATTCCAAATCTAGGTTCGTCCATATTTTATAAGCAAAATCCCCATCTGGGTGTAACCAAATATAATGACTTAAATGCGGAATAAACGGAACCCATCCCTTACGAATCATAGAACAACCAATCTTTATAGCAAAGTCAACATTGATTTGTATTTGTCTAGCATTTGGAGCAGAGTAAGGTCCAGCTATATAAATTCGTTTCATTTTGCCACACAACCCTTTGTTCCTCGCATTCCGCATCTACGAGGACATGGATTCCAACGTGGATGTACATAGGATTCTATGTATCGACAATACTTGCCAGCACGAATCATTTCATATTCAGGTTTCATTCTACCTCAACCCTCTCAACCCTATCAGCAACGGGCGCAACTTCAACATTACTCTCACGTTTATATTCTGTTGGGCGCTCAATCTTCAACTCAGCCCTACACGCTGGACCAAGCAAGAACTCAGCATAGGAGCCATCCCTGTTCTTGATTGTAAGGTTACGAACCCAAGTATCCGCATGTTCTTCTCCAACACAATGATAGCAAAGAAGTCTCTGTTGCAACATTATTTCAGTAACCATTGTCTGCTGAGCCTGAATGAACTTACGATACTCATCTGGATTAGAGAAGAATATAAAACTCATTTCTCTATCTCCTCTACCTTCTTAAACCTAATTGCCTTGTCGCAGATCATACAAATCGCTTCAACGTATCCGTCTTCTAAGTCTGTGATAGTGAATCGGTAGGAGGCGCATCTTTTACACCAATATTCTTTCATTCTTCATCACCAAAGTAATCCTTAAACCACTCTCTTACCGCATCATGAAAATCAATGAAATCAGATACATCCCAATCTGGATAATATTTCTGAATAATGGGGAAGTTCTTCTTAGCTTCATTAACAGCATTAACTATACTTTTATGGGTAGAAGTATCTCCCGCATGATCAAGTCCTTCATATAATTTACCTTTCATTTCTTAAACTCCACCTTACTAAGTGTATCCTTCACGCCCGTCATATAGCCCTCGATATAAGCATCTCCAGATACAGTAGCTTCAATCATTTTACGTTGAATCTTAATAGCATCAGGTGTAAACTCTCTACCATAATCCACATCAGTTGTATTCCTAGATACTTTGAGACTCATAGTAAGAGCATCCACCAACTTTTCAAGAACCACGCCACTAAGTTCCAATGCTTTAGTTGCCTTATTTCCCTTAGAGTCGGTTACTTCAACAATCTGTGGTTCTAATATTAACTGAACAATTTCATTAAGTTTACCTAATACAATCTTTTCCTGTTCTTTATGCTGAGTATATGGATTAGATAAACCACTTTTACTATGATGACAACGAGGACAAACTAATTGTAAGTTACCTAAAGAATTATCATTGGCATCTCCATTCTTATGATGTCTATGAAATCCTGTCTGTTCAAGTCCCGCACCGCATAAAGGGCAAATACCATCTTGGCTAAGATAAACTAAATCGACTTGAAATTTACTGAAGTCCCGTCTCTCTTCCTCGGTTCTCATGCAATCCATCCTTTCGGCATATCTTTGCATATTTCAATGTTTATATCCGTATTCTCAAATATCGTCTTAAAGAATCTCAGGTCAGTAAGATACATATCCGTTGTCATAGTCTCATCAAACTCACCAGATTCAAGGATATCTATTCGGTCATTGATACCTTTAAGTATCAATGCAATATTATCTTCACTCATCTTTCTTCCATCCTCCATTCACAAAGTCCCAACCATGCTTCTCATACAGTTTAACTATCTCCAAAGCATCACGTTCAGTTCCATTAATGATGTAAGGTGAATCTCTGCCAAGACCCATAACTATTTTGAAGGCATCTGTTTGTCCATGAGACTTATACCATTTAAGAATCACTAGTGCTCCATGCAGATAGCTTCTGCCTAGATTCTCCTTAGGCTCATCAAAGTCTATGTCTCTAACGAAGAATGTTCCAGTAGAATCATCCTCGTCCCAGAAGTAGTCTCCTTGATGATTCTCATCCGAAGCATAAGAACCACATAGTTGCCTAAGTTTGGTTATTAATAAACAGTTCCAATTATCTTCTACAAAGAATCCCTTCTCGTCGAAAGCACATTCAGGCTCAGAACCACTCCAAGTTCGTTCCCCGTGCCTGCACTTCATTCTAAAGCCACCACCAGTTCCCTAAGTCTCTTAAGTTTATTGGTAGTCTTCTCTTACATCTAAGACTGTTGGGATATCTTCAAAGAGCATATCACGAGTTATTTTAGCAAGTTTAACAGTTGTTCCACTTACCTCTAGTGGTCCATATTCCTGTAAATCATACTCAATCAAACCATCAAAAGGAGACATGCAACCTTCAACACCCCCTCCACCCTTAAGGTGGACAAGCAAAGTTACATCCAATTCCCAACCAATCGACTCTAACATTTCCTGATCTTCTGAATCAGGTTTACCTACTAGAAACCACATCTCTGTGGCGTCGTCTAACACTTTTACTGTTTTTACTTTCATCCAATGCACCTAAGTCCTAGAATAACAGAACCCATATTTTAAGGTTTGTATCAATACAAGTGGATGGGTGAATGGATGACTCCGCTTCTCCAAGAGAAGACGGCATTGCACAGGTGCGTGCCGAGCCGGATGACAGCCCGCTTGGAGTGCATAACGTTCACCCATTCACCACATCCAAGTTAATCATATATCTAATATTATTTAAGACATTCGACTCAAATAAGATATAACATAGATTTAACAGTAACTAATATAAATGCGGTCCATTGATATCGCCATTAAATTCAGGAAACGCTTGATGCGTAGATGTACCCCACAAGAGAAGATAATGAAACAAATGCTTAAGTCTCTGAATGTCAAGTTTAAGTTCCAGTTCATCATTCCGTACAATCACTCATTCATAATCTCTGACTTCTTTATCCCATTGTATAACATAGTCATCGAGTGTGATGGATGGCAACATCATATACCAGAAATGATAGAAAAAGATAGAAAACGAGATGCATATCTTCTTGAAAGCCTTGGAATCGAAACATTGCGTCTTGATAATATGATCATAAATAACAAGAGTTATACTAAAAAAATTGTAAAACAATTCTTAGAAAAGATAAAGAACAAACAAGTTAAGTTGATCTAGAATCATGGTTCCTCAATATCATCCTCTTTTACAGGAATAGCAATAATTATCCATTTGCCTTCTTTAATGGTTTCTATCATCTCCTCATCATCAACCACCTCAAAAACAGCTGGCAACTTCAATTTAATATTCCCCATTTAGTCCTCAGCCTCCAACCAATTCAACCCACGTATTCTTTCTTTACTCGCATTAATTTTTAATATTTTGCTTGCCTCTACCCATTCAATCCAATCATCAAAACTAACTATAGCAAAGCCATAATCAAAGGCATGTTGCATCTCACCACATTTAGTACATATACGAGCAAGTTCAACGGGGTAATACCATTTATGTCGATTAAAGATTAATCCTCCACAGTTAGAGTATTTCATCAGCCCTCAGCCTCCCCGCGAAGCGAGACCTCAGCCTTCTCAGCCGCCAACTTCACATTGTAGCCGAGACACGTCGCCCAATCCCGTTCTACCCCTTCCCGTATAATTGAACAACTCTTACAGTCGCCCTTATATGCGCACGCATACTCATCCTCATTCAACTCGCCCAATGCAACAAGATAATTCCTAAACGTATCGGCTTCGGCGAGGCAATATTCTAGATCAATGATTCTAGCATGAAGTCTCTGAAGTTCCTCGCTTGTTTCTAATGGTAAAACACCCATCTACGGCTTCGCCTCCTCTAAGGTAGTTTTCTTCTGAAGCACATAGACCTCATATTCGTGATATATACGTGGAAACCATACGTCTCCTTTCTCATCGGTGGCGCTGAACTCACAGAGACAATAACCTGAACTGCCTGATTCACAGTTCCTTAAATACTCCTCTTCGGTGAGAACTTCCCCGCAATGGGGACAACGATAAAGCTTATCAACCAATTTTCTCTACCTTGGGTATGCTTTTCAAATCTCCTTTTTCCTAAACCCTTTAAGTGCCTCTTTGCAATCAACCTTATTAGTGGCTCCGCAGATCATCCAATATTCACAGCAGTCACATCTAACCTTCTCTATAAAATTCTGTAATTCGCTCATTCCTTAACCTCCTTATACCAACCCAATACTTCCTTAACTATGCCAGCAATCACTTCATCCTCATTTTCGATGAAGTGTTCTTCTAAAGACAAGTCTGAAATATGTTCTGTCTGAATCCCCGATGCAGTCCAATACCATTGAGCTTCATCTATAAGTTTCCAAATACGTTGTTGAAGTTCGCTTGGAACCTTAAGTTTACTCATTTCTTAAACACCCTCTTTATAGATTCTCCAATCTCTATACCTTTAGACGATGCTGGAATGAAACTTAAACCACCAATGAATCCACCGATAAGCGATCCCCAAGAAAAATCGTTTGTTGTCATAGTTGGTAGTAAGTAGATGCACCCCCAAACTACAAAAATAACTACCGTTACCGTAGTTATAATAGCTAGTATAGTACCTACTTTCTTATTTATACCATAGATTATACCGCCTATCAAAAAGATAAGCCAATCAATCGCAACCCATGCCAAAAGTTTAGTTAATTCAATAACAAAGTCTGTCAATCTTTTATCACCGTATCTGCATCTTTTCAACAAACGCATCATATTTACCTAGTCTACCCAACTCAACGCACCTAAGTTCCTAGAACCATCAATCCATATTTAAGCATTTGCATTGATACAAGATTGATTAGGGCTTATTGACACTTATAATATAGGGGGAGGCTAGGCGTGTACGTCTTTGTAACGCGGACGGCTTCGCACCAGAGCGACCCCGCACTCCGCTAGACAATACAGCTTTCATGCCTAACCTTGAAGGTGCTCCAAAGTTGACATGAGATGAGCCATTACAATCCACCTTGGAGCACCCAAAATAAAGACGCACACACTTTATTTAACCTTTGTCATGGATATTCTTTTTAGAATGAGTAATCTATATAAGAACGACTTGAGATGAGAGAGTATGCTTACCTTTCGAGAGTGGCAAGGACTTACAACTGAGAACCTAGTTGTCAGTAAGTTAAAGAAGCTTCCAATCAAAGAAAGCAATATCATTCATAATCCCCTAGACTCGTATAATTGGAAACGTAAGGTTGGCTTCGGTGCCGATGTTCATATATTCATTCGTGATATGCATTTCGCCATAGAAGTTAAGTCTAATTCTGCTCCCGTCTACTCTAGTTATGTTGAACGTGATTACATCCCTCGGTTCAAGGACTATGAGACCACGCATAGATTCGTTGTAACGGATAACATTAACTGGTTCTCCTCCGATGTACGTAAGTTACTATTTGACAACCACATATGCCTCGTCTCCATAGAATGGTTGCTTAACATCCTATTACAATATCTAGGGGTAACAAGTAAGAGTATAATGTCTTATGGTTTACCTGTGCTTAAACGTATATATGAAGTCTACTACGTTGAAGAAGACAAGTATGATACCAAGCCATGTAAATATGTCTCCAAGATAGAGAACCATCATCAGATCTATTCTACTTTTACCAAGTCGGAACAAGAGGTAAGCGTCCCAGGGAAGACTACAGTAAACACCAAGGAACAGAGCAAAGCATCCGATAAGCGTAAACACAATATGTTTCACAAGGCAAATAAAACTGTAAGCTTTCATCTCTAAGCCTCCTTTAACCTGTACCATACGGCGTACTTTGAAATAGGTTTATAGCCAATTTGGATACCGTTAGGAGAAAAGATATAGCCAACAACGATCCCTGTCTTCATCCGAGCAACGTGATCTAGATAACCATACACTGTTTGGCTGCCATCATTATCTGAGACACGATAGTACCTACCGACACGCGGAGAGAACGCTTCTAACTTATATGTAGCATCGTCAAGTGGGCTAGGCAGAGGATAGTGCAGTTTAGGGAACCCCACTCCAGCCCAAGGTTTGTATCTAGGCATGTTTATCAGTTCCCAATCTTGGATAAATGAATACCCAGTACAACCAATTGCATAAACGACAGAATAAACCAAGAATCAAGTCAACGTATTTACTCATATTCTAAGCCTCCACGTTCCTTAAATGAATGGAAATATCACAGTCATATTCTGTAGTATAAGGACATTTAAAAGAACCATCCTCCATCAATACATGTGGATTCTCACAGTTCACTTGTGCAACTATGCCATCATATACATCTTCTTCATAGAAGGGACAACGCTTCATTTAGTTTTCGACTTCCTCTTTTCTGCCTTAGTCTTACGCATGTTCTCCGTGTAGTGTTCCTTACCTCGTTTATGCATAAAGAATAGGAACCCTGGTCCATAACGCTTCTTAACTGCTACACCTAAACCCATCTATGGCTCGCCACGATAAACATATCTAGGAATAAATGTCTTATCGAAGGCAACAGAACATCTGTCTATATCTTCGCAAGTAGAATAACACCGGTCACACTTCTGAGACTTAACGAATTGAATCCACGCCTCTTCTCTCTCCTTGTTCTGCATGCGTTTAGTATATGCTAATGGTGTTTCAACCACAGGAGCATGTTGAATATCTACGCCACAATGCTTGCCAGTTACATAGAAGTATGTATTACGCTCAATCTCAGGTACTCGGCGGTATCGTTTATGATTAAACTTATTAGCCATTATTAACATCCTCTGATTCTTTAGCATCTACTAAGATTTCCTTTTCTTCTAAGGTAGGGCTATGTCTCTCAGCTCTTTCTCTTCTAAATTTATGGGCGAGTTTCCACGCTTTATCCGTGAATCTTACGATGCAAGCAGGATATCTAAAGAGGATAAGACCCTCATCTGTGAGTTTGTTACCAATTTCTATGTCTTCTTTATTTACCTTTTCAGGGTCAAACTCTCCCCAACCAATAGATTTGTTACGAGAACTTCCCCCAGTATCTACCAAACAATGTTCAAAATAAAGAAGTAGACTTTTTTCATCCTTATTATATTCTCTTTCACTCATCTTTCTTCAACCTCAACTATTATAGAACTTAGTTTCTTAAAACGGTATCCTCTTGCAATTCCATCTATGTATAAATATTGATTACCTAGTTTATCGACAACTATAGCACGAACCACATCATGATCTATGGAATACTTAATCTCTTTCAACATATTATTATACTTGAGTAACATTAGAAGACTATGAAGATCACGCGGTATAAAATTGTTCATTGTTTCATCCCCTTCTTACCTTTACCAGTCTTCTTACCTCTTCCCTTATCCTTCATGCTTTTCTTATCCTTCTTGCCCTTCTTCTTACCCATTTCAACACGCCTGAAATAAACTAAGCCTATTAATATTTAAAAGTTGTGTTAGGCTTGTATTAATACAAAGCCTTAAAACATTCTGTATAATTTTACTTAAAAGATATATAAAGCTTTTAACTTTTTTAGCTAGAATAAAGGATGGGAAATCAAATGCCTATGTTTGGGGCCAAATAAAATTCTAGTTTACCTACTGGAAGCTCAATGTCCAAGCGGAGCGGCATATCCTCGCTTAGTTCCAGGGTTACAACCTCAGATATCTTAGAAGTATTCTTAAGGATATCCATTAAGTATGAAGCAGTATAGGTCGCCTTGCTATCCTCTTCAACTCTATGGTCTAGCATTGCATCCGATCCTCTTTCAATGGGTGTCTCTTCATGACTTATATCTGAAGTAGTAATAAGGTTAAGTTTATCGTTTGTCGATTCAAAACGTATGTATTGAGCGTTCTTAGCCAAGTCCTCAATAGCAAATTTAAAGCTATCAAGCATTATTCTGCTCTTAGACTTAAAGAATATCTTTGGCTGAGGACACTCTTCTTCGATGGTATCCAATAATGATATAGTCTTATTTCTTATTAAGTTCTTAGTGCCTTGTATCTGAAACATCATCTTCAACGCGTCTTTATCGTAGAACACCTTGAGTATATCATCCTTATCGATCTTGTTCAAGAGTTTAAGTGTCTCATCCAGGTTCAGGGATAACTTAGTTGATTCCTCAACTTTATAGGAGTCAAAGAAGCTATTAGGTAAAACCAAGTTCACCATAGCAACGTGGCTAGGGTCCATTTCGTTTATACCCAACCCATCCGAAGATAGGTTCAGAGTCACTTCGTTTTTGAGAGCGTTCACATATTTAAGAAGCTCTCTGAATACTTGAGGTCTGAACACTTCAAATAATTCATCCAATTCAATGCACCTAAAATAGACTTAGGCTAGAAATATAAAAGCATTGCCCCAAATATAGCCTTAACTTATGGATTGATCAAAGAAAAAACCATTAATCAGAACATAAATAAGAAATAATAAAATAGGGGTTAAGACGTAAAGGATTTTAATATTTTATTTTGTAAGTTTGTTATCCTTTGGTTTATCCCCGTATTTACTGTTTTATCACTGTACGTTTGTAATAAATAAGTTATAGTATAAGATATCTTATAACCATCTAATATTTTTATTGCTTGTCTTATTGCGCTCAATGTTTGAAGTTGCTCTTTGTCATCTATAGAATTAATTAAGTCTTGCCTTTCATACTCTAAGACTAGATCATCTATTACATTATTAATTGCATATTCCGTATAGCCATCTTTTCTTAAATCTTGAATTATTTGTTCTCTTGTTTCTTCGCCCATATTTTCACCGTTTTACTTTTTTCCAAGGTTTTCACCTGTTTTAAGGGTTGTTTCATGGTTTAAAAGATTTACGATAAAAACAAAATATGGTAGTAAAGAAAAGCTAGGGTTGTTAGTAGTGAGCTTATCCAGGCGACGGTTATTGCGTGTGTTATCAGTGTTTTAAGGTTCATTTTTCAACATCTCCAACTGTTTCAAAGCTTGAATATAAGCGAAAACACCTAGAATGAAAAGCGTTATTCCGTCAAGATAATTTACTACACCCCAAGCATAGAAGGAAATATGATAAATTATTTTTATACCAATTCCAAGAGCAGCTGTCCCCATGTAGACTAACATCCAAATCCTAAACACTGGGTGTAAATTCATGTTTGTTTCACCTCAGGTTTGAGACTATGAAAAATATTAGAGTTACTAGAATTAAGGAGATAATTAACAGTGATCCTATGAATGCTAACTTCGATATCTCAACATGACCGTAAGACATGTTCTATGCAACTCCTTTCAAGAACTCTATAAAGGTTTGTACCTCGTTTAGTATTTGCTCTATTTCCTCTTTTGTCGCCATTTTATCCGTTCTCCTCACATTCATCTAGGCATAAGTCTTCTAATGGGCACTCTTCGCAATTATAGTTAAAGTTATTATAGGTTCCGAAACAATCCTGAGCGTCTTCTTCTTCATCGAAGAAACCTAAGTCTACAGCCTCTTTAACCTTCTTTTCATATTCCATGTCTTTTTTACTCATTGACCTTTCACTTCCTCAACATCCCAGGTTAAGCTTAGATCGAATTCGTTGAGCATAGTATCAGCTAAGGCGTTCTTTACTTTTTCAACCGTCTTTTTGTTATCCGTGTTTATGGTTACTGAAATAGTGGTTTGCCCCTGCTCTTTTAGTTTAGCCCACCTATCCTTAAGTTCATCGCGTGTACTCATAGTTTAAGCCTTCTTATCCTTCATTAGTTTTTCTATATGGAAATGTAGACCGTGATACACACATTCACCTGCTACTGCGGGGGAACCCCAGAGCTTCCTTTTCACACTCCATACTTTCGAGCGTGCACCACAGATAGGACACAACTCGATTCGCCACACACCTTTTCCATACTTCATTTTTTTTACCTGAAAGAGAATAGGGATTGAGAAATATTTAAGCCTTTTACTCATAACAACCTACATGAAGTGAAACTGCCTAGCCACACAGCAACACACAATAAATAAACAGTAAACCATGTAACAAAACGCAAGCAATAAAACGTACGTCTCTGGTTTCATGTAGTTCAGCTTCTTAGCTTGGTGTAGCTCTCTAGTCTCATCTAGTCTCTTAGCCTGGGCGGTGCATTGCTCAGCTTAGTGTAGTGCTCGCTCATACGTGTAATTGCCTTCAGATCCTTCATATCCTTCAGTGCATAGCCTAGTCTTTGCATTAATACAAGACCAGTTAAAGAGAACTGAGGCTTCTTAGACTACCTTCTCATAGAAGCCTAGCGTTAAGCCTCTAGCTAACACTGTCTTAGCATACGCCTCTGCTGCTGCTTCAGTCTTGAAGGTTGTCTCTACTTCAGCCCAGCCAGGCATGCCCTTGACCTTCTCCACTACTACCCATCTGCTGCCCATCACATTCACCTGCCCTACCCTGCACCCTACACTACTTAAAGCTTCTACTCACAACTACCTCACCCAACTAAAAGTGGCGCTCCCGCTTCCCAAGAAAGACTAGAGGCAGAGTACAACGTATAGCCCTAGTGTCATATAGATATTGTGTTGGGATTTGGCATTGTATGAGTGCTATGTTGGAGCCATAGATAAAGTATACTTCTGTCAAAAACTTGCGTATATTATCAAGAGTATATCGTGTTATAGTATAGTATTGGATAGGTATTATGTTATGGTGTTTATAGTAGTTATATCCATGTTTATGTTTCGTTGCATTTGTTTTTCCAAGCGCAAAATTCATCGCATCTCCAACAGAATTCTCGTGGGGGCGGTATATTTGTTTCTACGCATTTTTTTAATTGTTTGGCTCTCTGCACCGTGTTTGCGAATATACTTGGATCTTTGTTTACTGTGAATGTTTTATCTGTGCTTCCTAATCCTAACCTGTTTTTTCCATTTATCAATATTTCTTTATCTATGTAATCTATCATGCCAAAGTCTACGTTAAGTGTATTCATGTAGAACTGTATTTGTTTTTCATGTTCCTTCCTTGGCTCTGTTAGGTCTATGGTTGACTTTATTGATTTGATTTCATGTATCACGAGGGAGCCATTATTATGCTGGCAAAGTGCGTCTAGTCTTCCATGTATTTCTATTTCATTGGTTTTATAATAGCACGGACTTTGAGTTAAGATAACGTTTATTCCAGTTGTGCTTCTAAGAACTTTGATATACCAATCTTCTATCATTTTTCCTGTTTCAAATATTCGTAAAGTGTCTAGGCTAAACACTTGTGGGTCTGTGATGGAGAAGTATGCGTTTCTTAGACAATCCTTCACTGTTTCGGTAACGTAAAGTAAACCACTACTTCTCTTCTTAGCCTGTTCATAGCTAAGATAATCATCAACTAAACCCATATAGAAGACGTATGGTTAATATCATATTTAACCTTAATTACTTAAATTAATATAATGCCTTATTTATTTTATCCGGCGTTTCCTTCTGCACCGCCAACAGACTGTGCTGCGGTTAGCATATCTACCTGTTCCTATACAGCCACATACTGCACAGGGAATAGGTGTAAGTGGTTGCTTGGATAAGTTACGGCGTATCTCTGCTAACTCATGCCGATTGAAATGTTTCATTATTCTTTCTCAGTTAAGGTGATATAGTGTTTTATCCATTTGATCCGTATCTGGATAGCTCTGATCTGTTTCTCTGTCTTTGCCTCTCTTAACTCCTGCTCCGCAGCATCTAAGTCTCTAAGCCATTCAGTGTGATGTTGCTCTCTGCGTTGATTATAGAACTCTAACGACTTATTCACTTCCCATTCCACCCTCCTTAGACAAACAATAAACCCATGCAAGAACTATAACAAAAACTAAAAAAACGATAGAGGTGTTATCCATTAGGCTTCCTCCTTCTTTGGGAACAGGTAAACCAAAGCAGCACCAACAACTATGCTGACAATCTCCCATTTGGCAGCATAGATAGCCGCAAATGTGGTTGATAGAATAACTATGAAAGCGACTACATTCTGGGTACTTGCCTTATCCTTCCAAGTCTTCTTTACTTCACTCACCATGTTTCACCTCCTATTAAGATAATAGAAACGCCCTCGTCTTCCCAAAATCCAAGGAATGAAGTTCATTATCTTTGCCACAGCGTTACCCCGTTGACACGGAGAAGGTTGTGGCTCAGGTTCGGGGATAGGACCATTTATTTCAACTCTATAGTATTCACAGAATATCGTTGGTTCATCAACTGCCCTAAACCATCCCTCTTCACCATATTTATTAGAGAGAGATTGTTCACCCCACTCAACTCCCCAACTATTCCTAACTTCAATCCATCCCTCAGTGAAGTTCTTACCAAAACAACCAACTGCATGATAACCTATAATAGGATCAAAATCTCCAAGTGGATGATAGATTCCCCCGGCATAGTTCATGAAACTCTGATACACAGCCATAGCTATGAAGATCGGTCCCTCTCTCATCGCTACATCTCTCTCTGCTTGTGTGGTAAGTTGTTGCCATGAAGCTATCTTTACTCCGTCAACCCACCACTCACCACACCTCCCATCTCCACAGGAACTATTTGTTCCCGAAGCGGCGTTACCATATGGACAGCACTCCTCAGTTGCGATGCCATTGTTCTGTGCATAGTTAAGAGGCGCTTCCATCGTGTTACCATCATTACACTTGCCTCCGCTACAGAAGAACAAGTCCTTCTCTGATAACTTGATCTGTTTACTATATTTCTGGAAGTAACGAGCCTCAATTACACCAGTTAACCCAAAGGCAGTGCAACTACCACATTGCCCCTGATCTTGTATCGGTTGAGCAAGCGAGGTATGATCTACGATATCAACGCTCATCTCTTTACGCCTCCTGCAAGTCTTCGCTGTACCTCAACTGATAGTTTACTTGGATTCGTATCAGTTAACGCGAAGTCTTCATTACCAAATTCAATAACATCAACTGGAACGCCCTCAAGCTCTGTAGGAATCCTATCAGTCTTCTTTAACAATTTGAGCTTCTTCTTTTCAATAACGTAGACAACGATACTTGGTATACCGGTATCCTTCATCTTCCCAGTAACTTTATCAGTCACCCACTTCGTTCCAATATTAACATTTAGAACATTGGGCAGATTCCTTAATTCAGGGTGCTTCTCAAGCACCGCATATACCTTTTCTATTTCCAACTTATTCACCATTGACCACTATGATATATACCCTGTTTATTTATCGAACCGTGTATAAATCTGTATCTATGAAGGTTTAAATGCTCATACAATCTTTCACGCTCAATATTTCCACAAGTATATAAATCTGTAAGCATTCTATAGAAACGTTGAGAAGAATTATTCACAAGCCCCATAGAGTTAACCTCTTCCCTGATATCTCTCCCCATCATCCACCCTCCATCCTCTTTCAGAACCTTAAGGATAGCCAACTTAAGGGAAACCCTATTATCCTTTCTTTCCGATAAAGTCAAATCCATTTTAACCATCTTTCGGAATCCATCGGTAAGAATACCTGCAATGCTTAGAGTTGGCTTCGTTCACGTTATGCTTTATCTTCTCAACGTATCCCTCATCCTCAAGAACGGTGATGTACTTGCCAACGCTCTTGCCACTTAAACCCCACTTATAATAATCACGTATACACTCAGATATATCCCTAGACAATAATAGAGTGCCACTGTTTTCTTGTAGAGCATCCTTGATAGCCTTAACCTTCCTACGCATCTACAAACACCTGATCATAACAGACTTCATGATATAATTTGGTTCTCTTTCTTCCATTCGCTGTCACTCTAACGGGGATAACTAAGTCTCCAATATAGATTGGTTCTCCGCATTCAAGCCGAGCACAGACAGGATAATTGCCATTCCTAGCATATCTAAACATAGTTTGTTTAGTCATCTGATATAGTTTACCCATATGAGTCAACCATCCTTAATGGTTTACCAATTTTCAATAATTTTTCTTTCCTAGTAACTTCATTCATGATTAATTAACTTCCTTTAATAGGTTCCTTCTTCTTACCACCGAATATCTTGCCATACCCCGGTAGAGACTCATCTATTGGCTCAGTTGGAATATCCTCAACGTTGATTATAGCAGACTTAGTGGATTCAGTCTTAACCTCTGCTTCTATCAAGTCTTGGATGGGAACATTCTTAATAGTGACAACGGGTGCAACGGTATACTTCTCCGCAAGTCTCTTCATAGGTTCCAACGCGCCATCATGCTTCACCGTATCAAGAGTGATGATGGGGCCAAGTGGAGCGTTAGGAACTATGACTCTACTAACCGTAGGAGTGGTGTCTTCCTTCTCCTGAACATCAACTTCAACGTTATCCACGCCTATAACTGGAATGTCTTCGTATACAACCTTCTCTTTACGCCTAACTAAACGATGACTCATATTAATTCATCTCCTTTAATTTCCTATCAGAACCAATGTAATTACCTTCTATAGCAACAACACCATCATAACATAAAATTCCACTAACGTTATTAAAAGTAAAAAACCTATCATTAGGCATTTTTAAAGAAGTTGATGGTGCAAGTATTTTTACGTTTCCTTCAAAAACACAACCCGTTGTTCCACCATGTTCATTATAAATCAATGTAATATCACCGTGGAACCATAAGTCCTTAATTATGCCTCTATCCCCAAGTTCTATAAATCCGTTAATATCCCTCATTTCTTCAACTCCTCTATGAACTTAATGCGTTGATTCACCTTATTAATCTTATCCTTGCGCTCATCTTCATCCCCACCACTAACCCATTTTGACACGTCACTGGTTCTAATATCATTTCCATTGTCTCTACGAATATGTCTAGCACCATCAACCTCATTCTTAATTTTACCAAGCCTACGCATAACTAGGTCAAAGTTCCTACAAGTATTAATAGCGTTCTTAGACTCACAGTATCCCTTAACTTTGCCTAAGTTATGGATTGTGTTAAGAACGAACTCAGAGATAGCACATCTATCAACCATATCTATCTTCATGATATCTGATGGAGTTGGGTTCCTATCAGTTCCTTTAACGGGTTCACCTGACACAGTTACACCTAACTTAATTGCTAACCTAGCATCTTCAACAGTCCACTTCTCCTTTACAGCGCGTTCAAGGAGAGACAACTGATAGTCTGGTCTAGCCGTAAGTACCTCATCTAGTATAGTAGGAGATACATTATTATTTTGTATGAAGCTCTTAGCTGGTAGACCAAGATTATTACGTTTAAGTATACGCGATACCTTGCTTAAATCCATGCCAACAGACTTAGCATAATCAGTCATGCTGAGTTTACTATCTTGATAATCAGTAAGGTAATGCTCTGCTTCTCTCACCAAGTCTGTCTTAGTTCCACGTATCTTAACGCTTCTAACATAGGAACGAAGATCAGCGTCACTGAGTTCTTGGAAGTCCACCCACTCAGAGGGAACATCTTTATAACCTATACTCTTAAGAGCCTTAATCTTCCAGTCTCCGTCAATAACTTCAAACTTGTCTTTCTTATACCTTACAACGATTTTATGCCGTATACCGTTCTTCTTAATGTCCTCCACTAAGGCATTGAACTCATCGTCCTCCATAACATTGAAGTTCCAAGGATTAGAGACAAAAAGGTGGATAGGATAGTTTTCCATTTGTATCAATACAAGACCTCAGATTATACGAATGCGTTGAACGTGGCTATCTTAGTCTTAGCATCAAGCGTAGAAACCTTAAGTCCGGGTAACGGATACACGCCTATACACTGCACCTCGTATCGTCCGGTGGGAAGATTCCATTTACCATCCTCAGCCTGACCCATTATCTCCCTATCCTTACCATACACTATGGCTGTGGTTCCACTACCGAATTGCTTCTCGTATCCTTCGGGCAACCATATCTTTATGCGATTAACAACGTCTTGTTCGTCACAGAGGTATGCGGGAGTGCCCTTCCTGTTAGCCCACTCTGGTCTAACACTGTCAATCACTCCACGTATGAATACGATGCGATTATACTCATTGCCATGTTTTATTACGTGGTCTGCCAACATATCTATTTCACATACCATATGACCTATTGCTTGTATAAATGCATCGTGAACTTTATATGTTGGTTCGGTTTCCTTCTTGAACACTGTCTTGGTTTCCTCTGCTATGGATGCACCTACACTGAATCCTTCAACGGTTTCCTTAACGTTGCCCCATGTCTTCACAGGAATAAAGTTGTGGTCCGGGAACTTAAGTGATTTATACCATGACTCAGCGACAGCAGAGTTAGTGGTGCTAAACCTAGAGTAAACGAATGTATCTTCCCCTACTCTACGGAATATTCCATTTAGACTCATCTCGCATGGAATATCTACGCTTTCAAGTGGATCATTCAGATGAGGATTATCACGCCCAAATACACTACTACGATAATCAAGTAATACTCCTGTTCCATCAACGTATCCAGCGTTCTCAGCAGCGCGTTTACCATTATCCTTAATATACTTGGCAACGAAGTCCTTCATCTCATGCTTCTTGTCACGGTACTGTCCCGGTCCAATAAGGAATCCCTCTAACTCACATAACGCACTAGTCCTCTTAGATACGGTAGCAGTGTCAATTACTCTGCCATACTTGTTCTCAATCTTAAGTTGAGTTCTAAGGAATGCGGTGTGCTCAGGATCAGTTAAGTCCTTCTCATCCTTAAGCAATGTTAACTCCATATTGTATAAACGTTCAATATCGCTTATCTGAAGCGCGTACTGCGTTGCCTTCTCAAGGAACTTCTTCATATATTCCTCTTTACTCATTTTACTTCACTTTGAATTAACTTTTATTCCTATCCATGTATCAGATATAAAATCATGTACCCTATTACATGTTATCGAATTATTCTTATTCTCTATTTCTATACCTTTTGGACTAATATCGCAATTATGAATTATTGAACAGTTAGGATAATATCTGAGTACCCACCAAACCATCCGTATTTTTTCCATGATTCTCATTTACATCACCTCCAATATTCTCTTAGCTACATTATCCCGTAGACCATCAATACTCCTACAGAGCACAGATGAATCCTGTAAACCTATCAAGTCAGAGAAGTCATACTTCTCCAATATGCGTTCACTTAGAACGCTACCTATACCCTCAATGTTCTGCAACATTAAACTCCTAACCTCTTCGGGCTTAACAGCCTTCCTAACAGCAGCACGGGGCTTCTCACCCTTCTCCTTGCCGCTGAAACGATTATACAACTCCACTATCCTATCAGCAGAGTCATACATATCTAAAGTTTGGATGAAGGGTATCTTCCAACCTAGAAGAGTACCATTCTCCAGTGTCCGTATCATCTTAACATCGGAGTCATTCAGAAGACTCTTATATATCTTCTTATCCTTCCTAACATTCCTATACGTGTTAAGAGGATCACCCTCAACTAAAACAATGGGGGTTGGATACGTATCCTTTAGAGTCCTAATCTGATTCCAATATCTTCCATCATAGACGCTGCCTAGCAAATCACAGAGTTCCTTACGCTCTAGCCCTACTTCTGAACCGAAGACATAATCGGCTATATCAAGACGCTTAACTTCAACATCTTCTATGCTTTCTCTGACTCTATTAATTATTTGTAAGGGTTCTCTGTCGTCCGCCCAGAGCATTCAAGTCACCTTTAACTTTGTTTCGCTTTCATCTTGCTTAATATATCCAATTTGTTCCCAGACGAAATGAATGTGATTTAAGACTATTTCAAGGAACATAAAATATTCTTCATATGTTAACCTTATCTTTTCATGCCCCTCAAGATGAGGTAAACCTATTGCCTCTGTAACGCTGATAGCCATACGTATATCATCGATTACTTGTTCACGGATAGTTTTATCCATATCCAGCACCTATATCAAATTTTGATGAGTTCTTATAATTAAACTCTAAGTATTGAGGACACTTAAGACAAACATCATCAGAGTTCTCTATACCTAAACTAATCTTATCACACCAGATTATACTCTCAGAGAATGGGCATGGTGTAGGTAACTTCGTGATAATTTCTTCAGTAGTCCAAGGTTCAGTAGTCAAGTATTATCTCCTAGAACTCTTCCACGCCACGGTCACTTATAATGAATTGGCAACTGCCTTTAGGAAGCCAACTACTATCGGCAAGATTAGCCTCGTAGACGTCTGTGCTCTTTGCCCCGCCTTTAACCTGATTCAGACTAAGCCAAGTATTAACGTTATGCGCTACTAATGTACCACCATAGGGATAGTATTCACTCTGATAACGCATCAAGTCTCCCTTAGTACCAGCATCATCGGGTGTTACACCAACCTGAAGCGTAAGCAATATAGCGGCATTGAACTTCTTACCCATTTCCTCTAAGAAGTCTAAGTGTCTGCCAAACTCTTGAGCACGTTCTGGGAACATCTCTCGTCCACTAAACGCCCTACGGAACTTAGCACAGAAACTATCGACAACGATTACTCCTACATCCCAGTTGTTCTCTATTGCCTTCTTTGCTAGGAACTCATATCCTCGGAACTGAGCGTAGACAGTACCAACTTGTAGAGCGGGATATAGGATTACTTTGTCTAAGTCTATGTCAACCTTAGTAGCCTTAGCTATCTCAATGAGTCTATCAGAACTAAATGTATTAGATTCGGTTTCAATGAACAGAGCATATTTGCCATCAGCCACACAATTAACGATAGCAGTGTTGCATAGTTGAGTCTTACCCGTGTGGAACGGACCGAAAAGGCCATATGTTGACATTGTTCTCCATCCTCCACCAAGCAGTTCATCAAGTTTAGATGAGCCGGTCTTGAATGTTCTAAGGAGACTCTTCATCTTCACTCCGTATTCTTTAGCAGTGTATATCGTGGTATCTTGGAACGCTAGTTCCTTAGCACTGTTAATCATCTCCTTAGCTGCTTTGACACTACAACCAAGGATACTAGTTACTTCCTGTGGACGCTGAACACTAAGTTCATCGACGGTAGATATACCACCACTAACTAACTTCTCTGCGGTTTTAGGACCGACACCAATTACTGACTCTAAACTCATTTAGTTTTCCTCCATATATCTAAACGGAATATCAATTAGTTCTGATGGGTCATTCAATTTTTCTGTATGTTTCCATGTCTGCGGATATCCATTCATTACCCAAAACGATGTTATTTGATGGCATTCAGCACAGAAATAATGACCTTGATAATTTCGTTCAACTTTAGTAACCCTGCCACATTCATGACAATATGTATGTGATACTTTGAAAAAATCAAGTTTTCTACTTCCGAGAAGACTGCTAGTTAAATCACTCATTTAGTTTTCTCCTCACCCTTTTATAGTTTCACCATTCGGTGTAAAGCATGAGAACTCATCTAGTAGTCCCCGTAACGGTGAACTTAGTGGAATCCCACTTACGCTCACAGTTCAAACCCGGATTACATGAAGTCTTACCGTAGTGGGGGCAAGACTTGATATAACATATTACGCACATAACGCTAGTCTCCTAAACTAAGGGTTCCATAAGGAATATTTATGCTTTTGTATTGATACAAAATCATTAACCGTCTTTGATGAAATCAATCAGATGCGGGCATGGATAAACGAAGTGTAAGAGAATGCTTCTATTTTTCTTGTCTATCAACAGAAGTGCGCCACCTATATCTGGTTGAGTGCGTCCATAGAGCCGAACCTTATCACCTAATGGGTACCATGCTTGCCACGCTGGAAGTTGAACACCATGAATATCAGGATAATCGATGTGCAAAAACTTATGTAGGTGCCCACGTATGAGATAATCAAACTTCGGTATCTTACCCTCCAGCATAGCTACCTTCGCAAACAATAATTCCCTGTCAATAACACTTGCTGGATAAATCAAGGCACTTGTCGCCGCATGAGCGCAATTCAACACCTTCTTCGTGCCACGTAAACCAATATTAGCAACCTTACCTTGGAATACTGCTTCCTTCGCTTCTGGTTTAAGTCGTCTCACGAGTTCTCGATGAATCCTAAAATTCAATACTTCATGATACTTTGTCCCACTGAACTGGTGATACGTCCTATTCTTCACAAGAGGCTTCATGAGAACTTCGCAGGCATCAAGTTGGTAGTCAATATCGGGAGTAATAGTATCTATTCCACCTTCAAAGGGGTTGCATCCCTGCGTTGCGTCACCGAAATGAATTACTGTATCAACTTTAAACTCATCACACACTCCTAGAAACTCATACCAACTCTTGAGAAGTGTTTTCTGTCCCGCATTGATTCCCGCAGATAAATTGTTTCCTTCCTTTGTGTATATTGGTTCATCAGGCCATACGGCAATATTTGATCCTACATGGGTGTCAGAGACTAAAGCTACACAGCGTTCAATGTTATCTAAATTAATAGTATTACCACTCATCCCTCAGTTACCTCAAGAAGTTTCCTTAAATAATCTTCATCTAGTTTCGTTTTTATTCGTTGACTTCGTGTCTTTAATCCCAAACTATATGCTTTTTTCTCAATTGCAGTTCCAGGTCTCTCAACAAAAACCTTAAGAATATCCTCATAACTGATTTCCTCTTTATCCCAGAGTTGCTTAAGAACATCTTCTTCTTGTTTACTCCAGAACTTACCCATTTACCATACACCACCATTAATCCTAGCTTTGCAGATATCAAGAAGAATATTTGCATCGGGACGAATAGAATCCTTAACGAAGTACGCCCCATACTCACCAGACTTAGATAATTGAACCATAGAACGCATAACACTTAACGCCTCAGAGCTACCAAGTATCTTACGTCTATACATCGCATCGTAATGGCTGCCACTCAGAGAAAACTCAAGTGCCCTACTCCTAGCACCAAACCTACGTAGGAGATCATTGAATCTTCTAAGCGTGTCTTCTGGTGGTTGAAATAGTTTATTCGTGGATGGATAAATTATAGGAGTCCTATCCTTCTTAGGAACATGCAACATCTTCTGTCGTTTCTCTATCTCCTTCGCCTCCTCAGGAGATATAACTTTAATCAAAAACCATGCTACACCTTGAATCCATATACAACGCCTAACCCTTTTAAGTCTTTCGATGAATCGTAACATATTAATAGTTAATTCGGTATAAGTGTCTTGTAATGATACCCTTCAAGAAAATAGTTGAGCACCCAGACAAAGAACAGATAGATAGATGGCTCAAGGAAGATTACTCAACTAGGAAGATAGAACAATGGCTTTATGATAAGTACCCCAACCCAGATCAGGAATATCTTAGACCATCTCAGCGAAATATATATGGCTACAAGATAAAGGTGCTGGGCTTAGAAACTAAGAGATCAAACAAAAACGCTATCAAAAGCAAGACTCAGAAGGATATGGATAAGCCTTTGCGTGATGATGAATCTGATATAAGTACAAAGATAATGAGGCTTAAAGGCTTAAATGTCAATTATCAGGAACCAAAGAAAGTTATAACCGAAGCACAACTGATGTCATGGTTGAACGGGTTAGAAGGATTCAAGACCTTCGTTGAAACAATGATTGTTGAACGTGGTAAACATGTTGAGTTGCAAGACTATCAAGTAGAGATGGCGAAGCTCTGCATGGATAATGATAGGGTTATATTCAATACGGGCGCGCAAGTGGGTAAGGATTTTCATATACAGAACTTTACTCTACACTATGCTATAACTAACCCTAATAGTCTTCAGATGATTGTAGGCGCAACGGCTTCACAGACTATAGAACTTATGAATAGAAGTCTACGTGCATTGATGTCCTCTGAGGATATGCTTAACTCAGTAAGGAAGACACTGCAAGTTCCACAAGCACAGATAGAGTTTAAGAACAATGCTAGAATACTTTACCTTACTGCCAAAGGTCTATTAGCCGGATTCACTAGAGTTGACGTAGTATACGTTAACGAGGCAAGAGACATTAATGAGGATGAAGTAACTAGGATTAGTCCTCTGCTTGGTATAGGTGGTGGAAAGTTATTCGTCTTTAGCCGTCCTAGATTCCGTAGAGGATACTTTTGGGAGTGTTATAACAATCCATATTTCAAGAAGATGGATATACCAACGGTGATGAATAAGTATTATAACTTGAAATCATACGCTGCTGATGAAGCAACGTTGTCGCCTGAACTATTCAAGATAGAATACTTAGCACAGTTCGCTGATAGTGGAAGTTCATACTTCAGTGAAGAAGCCATTAATGCTTGTAGTAGAGGAGACTATGACTTTAGGGGTATGGGTAACGCTGAACCAGAGTATGCTTACTCTCTTGGAATAGATTGGGGTAGACTTAGAGATAGTTCAGTCCTAACGGTGATAGGACAACATAAGCAAACCAAGAAGAAGAAACTATTCCATATCAGGGAGTTCTCACCTGAAAGTAATTCACCTGTAACATTTGAGCACCAATTCGCATACATTAGGTTGCTAGATGCAGCATATAAGTTTGACTACATTCTACCTGAACGCTCAGGTCTAGGTATCCCTCTATGTGAGAGGTTAGTGAATGAATGGAAAGAGAGTGGCAGACACCCATCCATAGTTAAGCCATATGATAACATGAGTTTAGAGGCTAAGTTAACCATGTACGACGAGTGTAAACGTGTCTTAGAGAAGGATAATGAGATACAGTTACCTAGAAGCGCATTCAAACTCATAAACGAGTTGAAGTTAACCAGCTTCGGTGCAACTCAGAAGGGGCAGATAAAGATTGAACATGCCACCACAGACGACCATGCGGATTCACTGTGCCTAGCACTTATAGCATTCAAGAAGCCATTCAAACCGGGAATAGCGGTTATTAAGAGAGAGAAGTTATGGCATTAAATCTTACATACACTTATCTAAATGAGTAAAGGATATAATTCAGAGAGTCATGTCTAACGGTAAAATAATTAGACGAGGAGTATTAAGACCAGTATCAACCAAGGCTATTGAGAACTTACCATTCTATAAGCGTTGGAGTATTAGGCTTCTTGATTCATTGAACTTGATTGAGAAGAGCAGGCAACAGGTTCCAGCGTATGTTATTGATACTGGGTTCAAGCCTCGTTTGCCCGATATAGATTACGGTGAGATATGGAAGGTATATAAGACTCATTGGCTTCTACGCCAGATATCTAGGGCTATCAAGGGAGAGGTACTTAACGCTGAGAGAACTGTTGTGCCTCGCTTCAAGAAGAAATGTACCAAGTGTGGCAAGGAATATAAGAACTCAGCCATAGAGAAATGTGATATCTGTGAAGGTAAGAAATTTGATAAGCCTGATATTAAACAATATATTAAGGCTACCGAGTTCATTAAGAATCCATCCGAGGGTAGGAACTTAATAGAGTTTATACGTAGCACACTTGACTATGACTTAGCGATAGATGACTTTTACTGGGAAGTAGTTTACGAGTATGATGGTGAAAGTAAGACTCCTAAGTATATTCGTGTAGTTGATGGAATAACCATTCTACCATCAATGAATCAATACGGAATTTTAGGCAGTGACGAATATTTCTGCGTTCTGTGTTATGAGGAGCAACAGACAGAGTTAAAACAGGATGTGTATGAGAAATATGATCCCATATACAGTTTTAATAAAGGCATCCCCAAGTGCAAGAAATGTGGGGGAGAGATGGTTCAAACTGCTTACTATCAAACAGTTGGTGGTAAGGTAGTTGCACGTTGGGCTGAGGATGAGATGATATATGGTTCTAGTTCAAGGATTGACCCAGAGACACAGGGTAATAGTAAGATACTTCCATGTATAAAGCACTTGTATATTCTTGACTTCATGGACGAGTATAACTATCAAGTCTACTCTCATGGCGAAGTAAGTAGCCTATTAGCGTTCCCCGGGCTAGATGATACGGCTGTTCAGGACTTAAAGAATAGGTTTGAGTCAGAGATTAATTCTAATAAGAGAGTGGATGTTCGCACAGGAGATAAACTTAGAGGCTTAGAACTGTTAACAGCGTTCATCGGTATAGAGGATGGGAAGGAACCTGTTAGGATACCGCTGATGGAGCCGTTAGAGAAGCTACAATCACTTGACTTCTACCGTCTTTACGTGGAGAAGGTTGCGGGTGTATATGGTGTGACTCCAGTGTTCACCTCTACTACTACATCAGAGAATGGTGTAACTGGCACTAGACCGGAGATAGATGTTCAGAACCGTGTAACTAGAGGATATATAAATGACATTGCCACACCATTTAACGATGTCCTTTTACCAATATTTGGTATCACTGATTGGGTTCTTGAGTTCGGTAAGATAGAGAGTAAGGACATGCTTAGGGATGCACAGATTAAACTTACTAATGCTCAGGCAGTGAATATACTTAGAACCGCTGGATTCGATGTGGATGTTCTTGAAGATATGTCTGATTACACTGTATCTGAGAAACCATCTAAGGAAGTGGAGGCTGGTAATTCTAGGTTAGTGAGTGGTAGGCTTCCACAACAGCAATCAGATGGAGCACCAACTAAGACTATGGCTACTGGAACAGAACAAGGTGTACCGATACCTGAACCGGAGGATAGAGAGAAATGATGGATGAACGATTCAAGTTAGCTAGAAAGAATACTATAAGGTCAAGGGATACACTTAATATTCTTGATAGAGATAGTAGACCAACTCCTCAAGGTAAAACAATGTTATGGGGTGCTAGACCAACTAACCCATCATACTCATGCAGAGAAGGCAGTCATGGACCATTCACTAACGTAGTGTTTCAAGGGTTCCCTGCTAGAGTATGCAGGAAGTGTGGCGCATTACAGGTTCTGCACATCGTGAACAAAACGATTACGAAACGTGAACTTAAGAATGATTTTGCTGGTAGAAAGTTGTTAGGTGAAATGGACGCTTCGTTTATGAGGGGTGTGCTATATGTCTAGGATAAACAAGTTCGTTGATAAGATAGACTTCGATAGCAATCCATCACTTGTGCCCAATACGGATGCTGGTAATCTTAAACTATACTATGAGTTATCCCTGATACGGGACAGCTATGAACTTAAGTGCAGAGATGACAACGCTGGCATTCATAAATCGTTTGACGAACATGTGGCTTATTACCTATCCATTGTTAAGGAGATGGAGATTAGGAAGCTATCTATTCCACGTAGAGAGAAGTCTGCAATAGAGAAGGCAATATCTAAGTCCATGACGGCACCTACAACCGTGCCCGATATTAAGCCGTCATATCACTGCGTTCACTGTGGAAACAAGTTAACGGAACACGGAATGGTTGAAAAGGTATGCGAAGATTGCTATGGCAGACAACCCGGATGGAGTTTACTTCATGATCCAATTAGCAAACCATTCGGTCCCTTCCTAGATTGGGATTCCTGTATGGCTCACATGACTAAGCCAAAGGAGAGTGGGGGTGGTGGATATGATACAGAGACGGCTAAGAAGGTATGCGGTAAGATGCAGAGCGAGTTAGGAGAAAAGAAGTCCAGCGATGTTCACGTTCATCTTAACTCAGATAAAGTTAAGAAGGTTGAAGAACTAGAAGACGAGTAAACTATTTTCTATGCGCTATTCTCCAAACCGTAGTACGTGATACAACGCCACAGCTTAAACAACAATCTATATTCCCTATATTTTTTATATAAATAACGATAGAATCCATATTTCTATATATTTCTATAATGGTTATATAGGAATAGTTATATAAATTTCACTCCATATATATTAATATGAGTAAATTAAATCGTCGTAGAGAAGCAACAAAACGTTATGCTCATACAGAGAAAGGAAAGTCTATGTATTCTAGAGCATTAAAGAAATATTATAAAACCGAAAAAGGAAAAATAGCTCTTTCAAGAGCATATAAAAAATACATAAAAAACCTTAAAGAAAAGGCGTACACTATTCTTGGAGGAAAATGCGTTAAATGTGGTTTCTCTGATCAGAGAGCGTTACAGATAGATCATATAAATGGAGGGGGAAACAAAGAACGTGATTCTGGAATCAGCACAAACCAATATTATGTTAGAATAATACATGGTTCAACGGATTACCAACTTCTTTGCGCCAACTGTAATTGGATTAAGAGAATAGAAAATAACGAAGTATCTAGTAAATACCGACGTTTGAAAACTACTATATAGATAAGGGAACGGTTATGTATCTTTGGTGTCTTCTATATATATGAATGTCTTCTAACACTAGCGTAGTCCCTAAATCAAATACCCTTGATCTACCTAGTGGCAAGTTCAAGTTGTCTTCCCCAGATAATATGTCGTTTAAGGTTATAAAGACTGAGGGCAACCGATATATCGCTGGCTATGCTAACGTTGCTGATATCGTTGATTCTCAGAATGATATTATGCCCGTTCACGTACTGAAGGAGGCGTGGGAGAAGTGGAAGAGCAATCCTGAGTTCTGCATACTTAGTCTACTTCACTCTAACATCCCATTAGCCAAAGTTGTGTTTGATCCCGTTCAAGACAGTGATGGAACTCTGTATAGAAGTGGCGTAGATGAACGTGGACTCTACATAGTTGCTAAGGTACGTGATGATGTTAAGATAGCTAACGATGCATGGCAGAAGATTGAAAGTGGGGAACTCAGAGGGTTTAGTATAGGTGGACAGAATGTGATTCCTCCAGTTAAAGAATGTAAGGATGGTATATGCCGTAAGATTCCACAGAAGATTGAGTTACATGAGGTGGGTATAGTGACTAGACCGGCTAATAGAGTATCATTATTCACGGTGTTAAAGGATGATTCCTTGCTCAGACTCAGTGAGGAATCGAATAAGATTCATGATATGATATTTAGGGAATCCATTGTTAAGGTAAGTAAGGTTCCTGATATTGAGGGCAAGTACCATATCTTCGTTGACAGCAAAGAAGACTGCCCAATGAAGAATATGGTTTCAATGGAAATTGAACAGTTTTGTATTAATGCAAAGATTGATTCATTCAAGGTGGTTAAGGAGATGGATTCAACGGTGGATTGGATACCACTCTTTGACCTTGCATTGTTAAGACCCTTCACCATCAAAGGTGATGAGTCCTTGACGGAGGATAGTGGCACGGTGGCTTCAACCCTATCCCCTACGGATAAGCCTATAGTGAGTGAACTCACAATGTCTGAAAAGAAGGACGAGAAGAAAGAAGGTATGTCAACCAAACAAACTGTAGACCCAATACAAGTCAAACCTGAAGAGGTTAAGTCTGAGACATTGGTTCCTGTTGAGAAACCAGTGGAGGCTATTGCTCCTTTAACGTTGGAGACTTTAGCCGCTGATATTGCTTCCATCAAGGAACAGATTGGTAAACTTGCTAAGGCTAACGAAGACTTAGAGAAGGCTAAGTATCCTTGGGATCAGTGTATAAGTGATCGTTTAGCTGATGGCTACAGCCAAGAGAGGGCTGAAAAGATATGTGGAGCCATCAAAGCTGGAACGATTCGCCACAGTGCTACTAAGGAGGATATGGATAAATTCATAGAGTCTGAGATTGCTAAGACTGATATTAAGAAGGCTGAGACTCCTAAAGTTGAACCACTACCTGAAGTAAAGGTTGAGGTGAAACCAGTGGAGGTTAAGCTCCCTGAAGTTAAAGTGGTAGAGCAACCAACGATAGTTCAACCAGTTACACCTCCAGTGGAAGTCGCTCCAGTGGTGGAACCAATAGAGCCAAAGATAGTTCAGAGAGGCAAATCAGTGTCTCATGAGGAACCTAAAGCAGAACTTGATTTGTTAGGTATCTACAAGATGAAATGGAGTGATATGCCTAAAAGGAGAATGGTATAAGAAATGAGTGTACCAACGTTTAGAACCATCGAGGAGATGGAGAAGTATTTCTACGGCGATTTAGATCCATCGCTGTTCAAGAAAGCATATGACACATGGCTAAGTTCAGATACAGGACAATGGCTTAAGCTTTGGGGTGCTAAGGTCTGGAGTCAAATAAACTATGAGCAGAACGCTTTCGCTGTTGTACCAAAGGAACCTTGGGTGAAGACTGGTTGGCGGTTAGAAACTGCTGCTGGCTTCACCTTCCCTAGCGGAGGAACAGCTACAGGTACTGCAACTACAGCTGCTGCTGTACCTGGAACTCTGCACTCAACTATCGCAACGGTAGAAGCTCCATTCAAGCACGTAGTCCATTCATGGAGCGCAGACGACTTCGCTGTACAGTCAGCGGATGTAGATGATAGTCTACCAATCGAGTATCGCAGAGAACAGACTGGTAAAGCACATGCTAGAGCGATAAGTGCATACCTAATACAAGACACTGATACACCTGCAAGCACAGGCTTTGAGTCTCTTGACCGTGTAGCTAGTAATGCTGCTGAGTCAACGACTGACTATTATAGTGCTACAACTGACCCAGATATCTATAGCTACACTAGGGCTAGTGGAGCATACGATGCTAAGGTAAGTGCTGCTGGTAAACTAGATGCTAATCTACGTGACTTAACCGTTACATTGATTGATACCGTATGGCAAGATGTTACTAAGGCTGGTGGTATGCCGAAGGTGCTGCTTACCGGATACAACACTACTAGGGTATGGAACAGCCTACTTGAAGCAGAACGCAGGTTCAACGCTATGCAGATAGCAACCTTCGTTCCAAGGTTCAATGGTGCTGCTGGTGTCCAACCCGGTGTAGAGGCTGGATTCGCAGTGGCAACTTACTTTGGTGTACCTATTATCCCATGCCAAGACTATGATTCAAGCATCGCTACTGCTAGAACCAATGAAGTTGCTCCTATACTATACTTAGACACTGACTTCATACGATTCGCTGTCAAGCAGCCAACCAAGTACGTTGAGAGTGATGACCAGAACAAGTTCTCTCTAGGTTTCATAGCTCAAGGATACTATGAGACATGGGGAGAGCTACGCTGCTACAACTTTGCCGTGCAGGGAAAGTTAAGAGACCTTAAGTAGGATGACTATGCGATGACCATAACTTATGTACTATCAGCTAAAGGAATAGAGGGCAACCATAGGGCGAACTATGGTTTCGTAACATATGCTTCAGGAGACTCGGTTGCATACGTGCAGACTGGTTTACGGATGCTGGATAATTTTGACATTGCTTCGCTGAACTCAGGTTCAGTCATCGCTACTTATCCCCTTTCATACCCAGGTAAAGTTGATCAGTCTGGATACGTAACAGTAGTGCTTCACAGTCATGCAAGTGGTGCAGTATTGTGGAGAGCCGTAGGAAAAGTATAAGTTCCCTAGAGGCTTGCAGAGAGCCTGTTTTTTGATCTCTGCGTCAATGTTGAGGTGATGAGAACGTGACAGATGGGTTTGAGGAAGAGATTCAGTTGAGGATGCGTGAACTAGAGAAGAGTTACGCTGTTCAGGAGGCTCACCTACAGAACATCATGGATAAATGTGATGTTCTTTCGCGTTCTTACACCATTTTAAATGAACATCACGTGAATACCCAGAAGACGTTATCCGACCTATGTACAAGGATAGAAACTGTTTATGGAGTAATTAAGTTTGGTTTCCTGATACTTGGAGGCATATCAACTATTCTAGGTATTGTAGTGTATATGAGGAGTATTCTTTAATGTTGGAGGATGAATAGGCATGGCTGGTGGCAAAAGCGAGACTCTATTCTCTGGATATAAGACAACTAATTCGTTGGTGTACAGGCAGGTAGAGGTATTAGGTTATGGGGAGACTAACATTGTTCCCCACTGCGTAACTGGAGGCGCAATATCATTCACAATCAGAGGCTACCCATGCTCATTCGGGGGAGGAGTAATCATTTCTGGAACATCCATTTCACTGGTCAGCGGAAGCGTGGGGTCGGGTTACATGGCTCAGTACTGTGTCTCAGACGCGTATGAGATACTTGATGTAGGTGTGGCTAGTAATGCTACTGATACATCTGGTACGGTGAATGTATATGTTTCACGTAAGAGGAGGCAGTGAGTATGGCTGTTGCTAGTGATAAGAGAAGAGACTTGGATGTTCCTAAGAACGTTCAGTTATACGGAGTGGATTACAGTGGGCACGTTATTCCAATATCCACTGACTTATCTGGAGAACTTAAAGTAGACGTTACTATAGGAGACATTATTGCAGTAGTAAGTGGGAACGTTACTGCGCTTCTATCATCTGGTGAGGTTCATGTAACCAGTGGACAAGTAATAGCTAAAGTATCAGGTGAAGTTGTATCCGTAGCGTCTGGAGCAATTATAGATAAAACACTTCTCAGCGGACTTGGAGTGTTAATCTCGGGGCAGACTATAGCAACTGCAAGTGGAGCGATTATTAATCGTGATCTATTATCAGGATTACAAGTTATCTCTCAATCAGGTTTAGGAGTATTAATTTCTGGACAAGTTGTAAGTCTTCAAAGTGGAACCGTGGTAAAGATAAGTGGAGAAACAATAGTTCAGCGTTATGAAGGACAAGTTCTAACACTGTTCTCTGGCTATGGTACAACTAATACTTTGGTTTACAGTGGTTTTGAATTCCTTACATATGGTGTAACTACTATGCATATAGAGAACCTAACTAATGGAAGTGGGTTATTATATAATGTGAGAGGGGCAACGCAGTCTGGAATGACTGCATACACCCTAATATCAGGTTCACTTGCCTCTGGACAAGTAAAGATTAATACACTTACCGATCCCTATTCATGGGTTGATATAGGATTAGCTAACTTGCAAAGCAACTTCAGCGGAACTGCAATGGTGTATATTGCGAGGCGGTGATTATGAGTCTTATGATAGGTAGTTTAGATCAATCTACAAGACCATATACGTGGCGGCACCAGCCCGATGCGACAATCAGTTTAGCCCCCGTCAGTGGAACACCTTATACAGTGTTAGCGGCAACGGAAGATGTACGAATAATAAGTGTAGATGTAATTTGTACGTGGACGGTTCAGCCTTCGCCACTTGAGGCTCATATTGTATTGGATGGAGTAGCTTATGATCCAGGTTTCGGTAACCCCGTCTCAAATCAGGATTATATGTGGTTTTTGCAGCCATACAATTTGGGTGGTACTTTGGCAGCAACTGGTGGAGATAAACATGATATTAATAAGGCATTCATATTGGAGGGTCAAAACGCCTCAGTCACAGCGGAGGTTACAGGTGGAACGGTTCAGAATCTCTCGGCTAGGGTAAAGTGGGCTAGGTTGCTTCCGACATGATAGACTTGATATGGTTCCTTAAACACTTCTTCCAGCAAGACTACTATCAATTCTATATAATAGTATTAATTGGTTTCATTTATCTTGAAATTAAATTTAGAGGATTGAGGAAGTAGATAAAATGAAGATATTAGATAAATTAAATATATTTAAGAGACTAAGTAATCTTGAGAAAGAGAGTGAAAGATTATATTCTAACATTGAGGACTTAATGGGAGTCTTATCAGCATTAGCAGAGTTCATTGAAAAAGATACGGATGCTAGGATAGCTTTAAATGATAAGATTGAGGCTACTATTAATATAATTGATTTGGATAAGAGAATAATAAGTATGGATGTGGCGTAAATGGACCCAAAGAAAGAGATATTGATGTCAGGTGGATTAACCAATAGTTACGTTAGTAGCCAGACTGCTAGAGTATTGGGTTACGCTAAGTGCTTATTCGTAGTTGAGAATAGAGGGGGAGGTTCAGGTATAGGATACGTGGTTGATGCTACTCCTAACCTAGATAACTCTGTTTCTCCTTGGGTTAACATCTACTCTAGCACGGTTCTATTATCTGGTAACACTTCGGCACTTAAGTTGGAGATGCCTTGGGATGCAGTTAGGATACGTGCTAAGAACTTGGCGGATGATAGAAGTGCAACAATTACGGTATGGGGTAATCGTGATCCGAGGTGAATTGAATGAACAAGACTGATAGAGATGCCTCAGTACCGAGGAACGTTCAATTATACGTTGAGGATACAAGCAATCAACTTATTCCTCTTAAAAGTGATTTGTCTGGACAATTAAGTGTAGATATAACCGTAGGAGATATAATTGCTATAATAAGTGGAGATATTACCGCAAAGGTTTCTGGGGAAACCGTTTCAGTAGCCTCTGGAACCGTTATAAGAAGAGAGTTACTTAGTGGACTTGGTATACTTATTTCTGGTCAGACTGTAGCAATCGCAAGTGGAGGAATCATTGACAGAGGGTTGCTTTCTGGGCTTCAAGTGATTAATCAGTCTGGAATAGGAGTTGTAATTAATAGTGGCGTAGGAGTAACTATACAATCTGGAGTTGTAATAGCTTCCGGTGCTGAGATAATATGGCGTGGAATACAAGTCTCTGGTGCAATTATAGTTTCAGGGTCAGTAATTATAAGTGGATTAGTTGGAGTATACTCTGGTTTAATAGGAGTAACATCAGGAGAAGTCCATATAATCAGTGGAAGTATCGGTGCTCAGATTAGTGGAGCAGTGCAAATCTCAGGAGTGGTTGGAATATCAGGTGCAGTTCAGATATTATCAGGGCAAGTATCTGTAAGTTCAGGTGAAGTTCATGTACTCAGTGGACAATTAATTGCTAAGGTATCTGGTGAAGTCGTTTCAGTAGCTTCAGGACATGTATCTAGGATCATTAAGGGAGCCGTTACCTTAGCATCAAGTTTCTCAAGAGGATCAGGATTAGCAACGTTTGATGATGTTAGTGTTGCGCCTTGGGTTGCGGGAGAAGTCTGTGTTGATGTGACGAGTTCCTATCTTGTAAGTGGGGCATACCTAAATCTGTATATTGAGGGTAAGGATAATACTACTTCAAAGTATAAGAATCTCTTTAGTCACTCAATCACATCTGGTGTTCTCAGTTCCTCAACAGTAGGTACTACTTGGGATACTATCACAGACTTAATCTTTGATACTGTCCGTGCAAGACATGATATATCAGGAGCGATTGGTGGAACGTTTACCTATCAAATAGCAATGCAGGGGAGAACGTAAATGTCTGGTGATCAATATTATCCACCGAAAATACATCAACCTGCTTCTTATATAATATTTAAGGATGGCAATCAAATCAAAGCACAGAATGGAAATACTGAAGCTATAGACTTTCAAGATACGGATGCTACGATAGTGATACAGGCAGGAATAGATGCTTTAACCAATGGAGGAGATGTAAATGTTAAACATGGATCATATCCTCTTTCATCGCTAATCACGGTGCATGGTAATGTTTCATTAATCAATGAGAAGAATGTAGTTTATACCCCAATTTCCGATATTGACATGTTTCAAATTGATTGGAAAGGTCAATTTATCGGTGGACGAATTGATACAACTGGAATAACTTTCAGCAAAAACGCAATTAAATTTGAGAATAACCGTTATTATGCTAGAGACCCATATACTACAATGCTTAGAGATGTATCATTAAAAGGAATAGCAGGGCAAGGAACAGGGGTTTATCTTCATGGAACTGCAGGAAATAATTATATTGGATATCTATTAATTGATAATATACGCATTAGTGGATTCAATAAATCTATGTGGTTGGATTGTGACGATGCTGGTACCGGTTGGATAAATGCAAACAATATTTCAAATATATTTATGGATTCTTCCTATCTTGGTATAGACATGGATATGTCAGGAACAGGGATGATAGAGGAAAATTATTTCAAAAATATTCAATTCCAAAAAGATACAGGAACAAACATAACGGCTATAAAAGTAGAAGGCAGAAGCAATATGATAGAAGCTTTTATATGGGATTTAGACTCAGGAGATAAAGGTATCTACTTTGATGAAAAAAGCCAATACAATACTTTTAGAGGAGTTTCAGCCTTCTTAGTAGACATTGGATTCTTAAATAGAATCTCAAACGATTATTACGGCGGATTTTTCCCGTCAAGATGCTATGAATTATATGATGATTTCATACGCCCAGCCCTAGGCGATGGCACACTATGGAAAGTGGAAAGCGGAACATGGACAATAGACACGGCAAGTAGAGCTAAAGGATTAACAGGAGCATTATTAAACGATACAGCGGTAATAGATTTCAATGGAGTATTAATGGCAAGTAAAGTGATGAAACCAAGATTATTTACTAAGATTCGTACCAATAGGTCAACGGATTTCAAGGCTATGGCTGCTCTAAGGGGAACAAGCGATAACGAAATGGCTTATGTTTCATTTGATACA